>Ga0156649_111_pt6 | contig 1315 bp, 1 predicted proteins | sample RifOxyC2_FD_111979 | JGI IMG/M metagenome (GOLD analysis project Ga0156649, IMG submission 111979) | candidate division WOR-1 bacterium RIFOXYC2_FULL_46_14 | reverse complement strand
GCCGCGGCTGACCGCCGCTTCTCCCCCCAGAGCCAGCATTTCCTGTTTAATAATGTTGCTTTGGGTCGGAGAGAGCTTTTCGATTTTAACCGCGCGAAAAACCGCTTTGGGAGCCATTATTTTTATTCCCTGTCGATCGGCTTTGATTTTTAGGAGTTCGGCCTCGGCTTCCGGAAGGTTATGGATTTCTATGATTCGCATGTAGTTTTATGACTTTTGAGGTCTTGCGGGTGACTTTGACCCTTTCGTCGATCCGCAGTCCGGCTACCCAGATGATGCGTCCCTCCGCCTCAACAATCGGAATCCGGTCCCGATCCTCTTTATTTATTTTGTTGTCGACAAAAAAGTCCTGCAGCTTTTTTGCCCCCTTCATGCCGAGCGGATAGAAGCGGTCGCCGTCGCGGCGCGACCTGACCAGCAGTTCTTTGCCCGCTTCGTCAAAATCGACATAGACGGTGTCGGCGGAAGGTTCGGTCTCCTGGAAAGATTTTTTGCTTTCGATTTCGGCCATGATCTCCATTCCGATCTCTTCGATCAGAACTTTGCCTGGTATCGGCAGTTTATAACGGAAAGAAATTTTTTGGGGAAGAGGAGGCTTCTCTTTGGTGATGGTCAGCTTGCTGCGAGTCCCGATCACAAAAATCTTTTCCGGAAGGTTCAACTCCCAGCTTTCGTTCGAATAAAGATTTTTTAAGATATCATGAATATGCGAGAAGGCCAGTTCCGACAGGTTCCCTTTCACCCGTTCGATCGCCGCGCGGATAAAATGCCCCTGCACCGGAGGGTCAAGCGCGCGGAGTTTTTCAAGATTAAGTTCCAGCTCATAGTCGCTCTGGCGGGTGATGATCTCCTGCAGGGCTTGCTTGACCTCTCTCTCCAGATAAAGCGAATCTTCGGTTAAGAGAAGGATCGTTTGCAAAAGGATATCCTTGATGTTTAAATTATAAATTTTAAGCTGCGGGATCAATTTTAAGCGAACGCGGTTGCGCAGGTATTTGGACTCGTAGTTGGTGTGATCGATTCTGGGAACCAGCTTAAGCGTGGCGATATATTTGTCGATGTCCCGCCGCCAGATTTTGATCAGCGGGCGGACAATGTTTTTTCTGACAGGGGGGATCCCGGTCAACCCCTTCAGTCCCGCTCCCCTCAACAGGTGCATTAAAAAAGTTTCAACGTTGTCGTCGGCGTTGTGCCCCAGAGCGATCTTGTTTGCCCCGATCTTTTGCGCGGTGTTGCGGTAGAATTCGTAGCGCAGTTTGCGGGCGGCGTTTTCGATGTTCATTTTTTCGGTTTCGGCGTAGGCGGCAACGTTTAC
>Ga0156649_107_pt3 | contig 1360 bp, 2 predicted proteins | sample RifOxyC2_FD_111979 | JGI IMG/M metagenome (GOLD analysis project Ga0156649, IMG submission 111979) | candidate division WOR-1 bacterium RIFOXYC2_FULL_46_14 | reverse complement strand
AGCACGAGTCAATGAGGTTTGATTCATTCCTCCCCATGTCTTGAGGAATACAGGAACCGAGACAGTTCCAGAACCAACGTTCATGAGGTCGCTCATGCATCTCCCCTTTCTTTCTTCAATTTCCCAAGCTACAAACACTAAACTCGATAAGAGATTAATGGAAATGGACAATTTGTCAAATTTTTTCAAAAACCAAAAAATATTTTGGGTCACTGATCATTTGCTCCTATCAAACAAGCGACCTACAATAAAGACCATAAATTGAAACAGATAATCCCAACAAACTTTATGACTCTTTTTGATACCGACCCGGAAATCGCCACAGCCCTTCAATCAGAACTCAGACGCCAACAGGACGGTTTGGAAATGATTCCATCAGAAAATTACGTTTCGCCAGCGGTTCTCGAAGCCTTGGGAAGCATTGCCACCAACAAGTATTCGGAAGGATTCCCTGGAAAACGTTACTACGGCGGCAACGAATATATTGATCAGATCGAACAACTGGCCAAAGAGCGCGCCAAAACCCTTTTTGGTGTTTCCCATGCGAATGTCCAAGCGCCCTATTCATTAAAGTCATCTCAAGCAATTCCCGCTTAGAATATCTAGAAGAAACTTTTTTATCCTCGTTAGATATTTGTGAACCTTTTCTATATTTCAAAATCTGAAAAATGTTCGCCTCCCTTCCCATGTTCACAAAAAATGTAGCCTTGATATTATGCTTATCAAACAGCCTAAGTAAATTAGGTACACCATTAACAAGACCATAATAACCATCAACATGAACTGAAATACTAACTGTCATATTCTATACAAACCCTAATCATTTATATCCTTACCTCTTCAATATTTTACGAGCAAGAGCAACGCCTCTCAAAAATTTCCCAGACCTTTTACATATCATTTGAACATCTCCCTTCAATATAGCTTTCTTGATATCATCAATACTTCGACTCCCAGCCTCAACAACACTCACTCCATTTCCAATTTCAAATAAAAAATGAGCATCACTACCAGTAATACCAATTCTTCTAATATCTTTAGCCAACCTCTCGGACATATCATTTTCCTTTGCCCCAAGTCGAGCATTAAAAATTTCAACAACATCAACCTTCTTCAAAACCTCGTCGGTTAAAATATGAAACTTAGCAGGATGGGGCAAGACAATAATTCCTCCTTGTTTCCTTATGTCTTTTACAACTTCAAAAAATTTCCTAGTCTCAATCTTCTTCTCTAAAAAAAGTCCAATAATATCCCCATACTCAGTATCAATTTCCTGCCCTTTAATCACAATAAAATCCTTATCTATTTTAGAAGCAAGCTCAGCCCCAGCAAATTCTTCATGGTCAGTTATAGCAATTCC
>Ga0156649_106_pt1 | contig 6265 bp, 8 predicted proteins | sample RifOxyC2_FD_111979 | JGI IMG/M metagenome (GOLD analysis project Ga0156649, IMG submission 111979) | candidate division WOR-1 bacterium RIFOXYC2_FULL_46_14 | reverse complement strand
TTTAAAATAAGGGGGAGAGGGCGCTCGATTCCGTCGAAGATGCTTTCCAAAAGTCCCGGTCCCAGTTCTACCGAAAGCGGACGTCCGGTTGAAACTACCGGATCACCCGCTCCCAAACCTTCCGGCTCTTCGTAAACCTGTATGGAAGAAAAATCCCCCTCAAGTTTGATGATCTCGCCTATAATTCCTTTTTCTCCGACTTTTACCACATCGGCCATGCGGGCGTTTGGAACCTCTTTTGCCACCACCAGCGGTCCGGAAACTTTTATTATTTTTCCCTGGCTTGCCATTTATTCCCTCCCTGTTATTTCAACTCCGATCGCGTGCCTGACCAGCTTGTTGATCCGTTCGGCCGCCAGACCGGTTTGGCCGCGATTGTCCGGCAGCAAGGCCACCGTCAGCTCGGGCCTTTGGTTTAATTGTTCGATCTCATCTTTTAAATTGGCCGCCTGTCTTTCAAAAATAAAAACCAGCGCGGCTTCTCCGGTTTTGGCGATAGAAGCCAGCTTGTGCCGGGTTTCGGCCTCGCTTTCCGCCGGATGTATTTCCATCCCCAGCAGAGCCAGCGGCGCGCAAAGGAATTTTGGTCCGATCAGTTTAATTTTTTGCATAGCTAGTAAACCGTTCCTATTCTGGAAGAAAGATCTTCGCTCCCGATAAAATTCTTTTTTCCGATCAACAGGAAGCGGATCGCTCTCAACTCACTTTCTTTTGCCAGGTAAAAACCGACCAGCGGTTCCAACCCCGAATTAAGATATTTTGCCCGTTTGAGCCGGCCGACGCAAAAATCATCGAGCTTACGGCTTGCCAGGGCCTTGGTTATGTCCGGCGCATAGTTGGTGTAGGCCAGTTGGGCCGCGAGCTCGGCTTCGCTTTTATCAAAAAGACCAAGCAGGGTCTCCCGATCAATTGAGCCCGGCTCCAACATGGATTTTAAAAAGGCCTCTTTTTCTTTTTTTTGTTCCCGCAGGCGCAGGAGCGTTTTTAAATTGATCAGGTCGATCCGAAACAGGATCCAGTTATAAATTAAAGCGGATCCGGTGGCTCGGCCGGCTTTTTTCAAACGGCCGTAGTATTCCTGTTCAAGTTTCGTGTCGCTGCCGGCCGGTTTGTTTAACAAGGCCGCAATAAAAGGGTGTCCCAGAGAAAGACCCCGGAGCAATTTTTTAAGTTTCATCCATTCAAGCTGGTACAGCTCTTCGGGATCAAACGCCTGTTTTAATTCGGTCAGCGTTTCGGAGTAAGGCGTTTCCGCCAGCACCGCCAGCGCGGCCTCAAAACTTTCCGCCTGCGACATGCGCTCCAATTGCGCCGAAGTCAAAAGTCGTGCTTCCAGGCTTCTTACCCTGCCGACGCCGTAATGATATTGTTCGGTTGTTTTCAACGAAAGAGTATCTCCGCCGCTTTAATTTCGCTTTTTTCTCTTATGAGGTTGAGTTCGGCTCGGCCAATTTTTTTCTCTTCCCCGATCTCGAGGTAAATCGCTCCCATGATTTTTTGTTTTTCTTCAAGCAGGGCGCGTTTGGCGCTTAACCTCGCCGGCACCAGAACAGAATGCGCCAGCGCCTTAATCTTTACGCGGTTTTCTTTGGCCGCGTCCGCCTTCATCTCTTCCAGTTTTTTGCGATGGGCTTCATTTAATCGGGCGAGTGCTTCTCCCGCTTCCGCTTCAATTTTTGCCGCTTCTTTACCGGCCTGTTCCAAAATCTTTTTTTCTATTTCTCCTATTCCCATAGTGTTCCTTACAGTTTGATCCCGCTGACCATTAAGATTGTCGCCAGCAGGCCGATCACGGCGTAGGTTTCCACCATGGCGGGAATAATAATCGCTTTTCCCATCTCTTCCGGCCGCTTGGCGATCAGGTAAATTGCCGCCGCCGCGGCTTTACCCTGGTAAATGGCGGAGACAAAGCCGGTTACCCCGACCGGCAGGGCCGCAAAAAACAACTGCAGTCCGATCATTGGAGAGACAGTTTGCAGTCCGGTCAAAAGTCCGATCTTCATCATGATATAAAAACCGCCTAAAAATCCGTAGAAACCCTGTGTTCCGGGCAGGGCGATCATAACCAGCAGACGGCCGAATTTTTCCGGGTCTTCGGTCAAAACTCCTCCGGCCGCCTCCCCCGCGATCGCGACTCCCCAGGCCGAACCGATTCCTCCCAAAAAAACCGCTGTTGCCACTCCCGCCAAGGCCAAAGCCAAACCTAGTTCCATAATTTTTCCTCCTTTTGTAAGATAGTATAATCGGCTGTTCTTTTATAGGGATTAAATTCCTTTCCACCTCCTTCAAAAAATTTACTAAAAAACTCAACCATTTGCAAGCGCATTGAATGCACGAACGCTCCCAGTGTGCTGACCAGCAGATTGAAGATATGCCCGACCGCCAAAAGCAGCGCCATTAATAAAAAACCGACATAGGGGACGCCGGCCACCATCCCCGATAAGATGTTGATCACGGAGCCGATGATCGCGGAAGACATTCCCAGAGCCAGGAGCCGGGAATAAGAAAGGGTGTCTCCCATGTATCCGGAAACTTTATAAAGGCTCAACAATCCGCCGGTAAGTTTTTTTAAGAATCCTTTTTCATTGCGGCCCTGGGTTAGAATCAAAAGAATCGCGCCGGCGGCGGATAATTTTTGGGCCGGCCCGGCCAAATTTGATCCGAGGGTGCCCGCTATGATCCAAAAGATCAGCGCCCCCAAAAAGAAAAACCAGAGCGCGTCGTCGCAAAAGGCGGAAAAATATTCCCGCCGCCTGAATTTGTTGACAAATTGGAGCAGGATACCAAACAGGATTTGCGCCACTCCCAGGGCAAGAGAGAAGACCAGCATAACCAGGGGGTTCTCGATCGGATCGATTATCTGCAGGTCGGACAAAAAAGATAACGGAATGTTTTTCGGTGTGAAGCCAAAGTAAGAGCCGGTCAATACCCCGACTGCGGTCGCGGCCAGACCGCCGAACAAAAGCAGGACAAAAAGATTTTTTCCTCCCGCGGGGAGGCGGTATTTCTTTAAAAAGTAGACCGAAAAAAGAGTCAGCATTATTCCGTAGCCGAAGTCTCCCAGGCACAAGCCGAAAAAGAGGGCGAAAAAGAAGGACAGGGGGAGAGTGGGGTCAAGTTCGTTGGGGCTGGGAGCCCCGTAAGTTCTGGTGATCAGTTCAAACGGGCCAAAGGCCTTCGGGTTCCTGATCACGACCGGCGGAGCCTCGTTTTGTTCCGGTTCAATTGGGACGATCTCGATTTGCGGGACAATCGCGCTCAAGCGGTCTTTAAGCTCTTTGAGCCGGCTTTTTTCTATCCAGCCCTCTATAATAAAGGTGTATTTGGTGCCGGCAAAATTATTTTTCAACTCCTCTCTGGCTTGGTTCCCGAGCAGGTAGTCGTAAATATATTTCAGTCCGGTAAGGTGGACCAGCAGTTTTTTGGCTTTGGTTTTTTCTTCTTCAATTTCAAGGGAAACTTGCTGCAAGGCGTTTTTGAGGTTGTTGATCTCCTGCGGGGGGGTGTTTTCGGTAAGCGGCAGGGAGACCTCCTGAAAACCGTTTTTGGAAAGGATTCCTGAAACCGTTTCGGCTTCACTCACCAAATAAATCACCGTTAGGTAAGTGTTTGTCTTTTCGCGTTTAATAATCGCCAATTCAACCGCTAAAGAGGATTCCTCAAACACTTTTGTGATTTGTTTAAGGTTTTTGGTTTTAACCATTCCGCAGTCCGCTTTGGCGTGAGCCAGGCCGGTTAGCCAGGCCAGCCTGGTTTTCAGCCCTTGCCAGGGCAAAAGCTTTTCCAGGTCGGATAGTAGTTCTTTTTTAAAGAGATCCAGGGTGTTCAGCCTGTTTTCAACCGCTTCGATTTCTTTTACGACTTTTGTGCCGTCAAATTCCCTGAAGGTCCGGTTTACTTCTTTTTCGGAAGCGATCTCTTTGGGCGACAAAAAGGTATCGATAAAGCTTTTCTTCTTTTTGGCGGTATTTTCCAGGAAAGTGATTGCCGATTTTAATTCCGCCAGATTGTATTTTTGGGGAGAGGGCGGTTCTTTTTCCGTTTCTTTAAAAGATCGAATATCGATTATCTCTTGGCGTTCCAATGCCAGGAGAATAGTCTCTTGATCCTGTTTGAGTGCCGCGATCTGGATTTTCTCCATCGGCACTACAGACATTTAAGGATTTCCTTTTTGGCTTGAGAAATTTTTGGGGCGGCCTTCTCCCGTATCCGTTCTGTTTCCAGTTCTCCCAGAGCTATGATTTCGCGCGCCTGTTTTTTTAGCCGTTCGGCCTCTTCTTCCAGCAGTTTTTTTCCTTCTTCCCGCAATTGTTTCTCGGCGGCGGAGCTTTCGGCCTCCTGCCGTTCCCGGAGTTTTATATGCTCCAGCGCCGCTTTATTCTTGGCTTGTTTTACGATCGCTTCCGCTTGTTCCTCGATCCTCTTGACCTTTGACAGGATTTGTTCAACCATAATGTTTTTATTTTAGCATAAGAAATAAGGGGAGAGTAAGACAAATTGTTATCCAAAATTTTATATGCTACTATTTATCTGTAATGGCAAATCCTTTTATCTTAGTTCTGGATGGCATAGAAGACCCGCATAACTTCGGCGCAATTTTGCGCACGGCAGAGTGTGCAGGTGTTACCGAAGTTATAATCCGCAAAGTGCGCCAGGTTCAGGTCACCGAGACGGTGGTTAAGGTTTCAACCGGGGCCGCCAACATTGTCAAAATCAGGAAGGTCCCCAACATTGCCGAAGCGATCCGCGCCTTGCAGAATGACGGCGTTACGGTTGTAGGTCTTGAATCCAGCGGCAGTATTGAATATACGAAGGCCGATTTGAATCTTCCCCTGGCGCTGGTGATCGGGAGTGAAGGGAAGGGGATTTCGCATCTGGTCAAAGAGCGCTGCGATTATTTGGTCAATATTCCGCTCAAAGGTAAAATTACTTCCCTCAATGCCTCCGTCGCCGCCGGCATCGCGATGTTTGAGGTGGTCCGCCAGCGTATGGTATAATTATTTTGTATTTACCAATATCCTGATATTCTGATATTCTGGTATTCTGATTTTCTGATCCGGAGGGGTAGCAAAGCGGTCAAATGCACCTGACTGTAAATCAGGCGGCTTATGCCTTCGAAGGTTCAAATCCTTCCCCCTCCAGTAAATTTTACGCCAGTAAAATTTACCCTTAATTCTTCTTCTTATCCTCGCGTAAAATTTAAGGATAAGAATGAAGGAGAAGAATTAGGGAAAAAGATGTTTAAGTATGAGTAATTAGTTTTGTGAACTACTATTACCTGTCTAACCTGACGACCGTCTTTTTGAGCGTGATCCTGGCCTTCTTTATCCTTTTTCAGGGAAGAAAGACCCTCAACCTGCTTTTTGCCTTATATTCGTTTGCCGTCGCCGCCTGGGCCGGAGCGAAATTTTTGTCCTGGGTTTTTGCTTCAATTTTCCTGATGCGGGCCTCGATCGCTTTTGCCGTCTTTATCCCCACCATCTATTTTCATTTTTCAATCGTTTTTACCGGCCGGGAGCCGATTAAAAAAAAGAGCGTCTATTTTTTGGCCCTGCTGATGTTTTTACTCTCCTTTTCACCACTGATGGTGTCGCATTTGAGAGAGGGGCAGGGGATCGTCCCCGGACCGTTTTACGCCGTTTTTGCTTTGTACTTCATGTCATTAATTGCGCTCGGTTTTTATAATTTTTACCGGGCCTCACAAAACTCCGAATTGATTCTGAAAAACCAAGCCCGTTATTTGATGCTTGCTTCGGTGGCCGGTTTTGGCGGGGGGAGTTTGGTTTTTGTTTCAAATTTTTATCCGGGGCTGGAGCCGATCGGCTACGCCCTAGTCCCGCTTTATTCTTTAATTGCCGCTTACGCGATTGTCAAACATCAGCTGCTCGATATCACTTTTGTTATCCGCGGCGGTATGATCTATTCCCTTTTGACCCTGCTTTTAACCTGTCTCTATTTTTTTGTTTTTGTAATTTTTAGGGATTTTTTCTCCGGTCTGGCCGGGTTGAATTATTTTATGGTCCAATTTTTGGCCATTTTATTTTTTATCCTGCTTTTTCAGCCGTTGAGGAACAAGGTGCAGGATGCGGTCGACCGGATTTTTTACAGGGAGAAGATCGACCGGGAGGCGGCGCTGGTTGCTTTTTCCAAAAAAATTGCCGGGATCATAAACATTAAAGAGCTTTCCGTTTTTATAATCAGGGAGATAAAGGAGGTTCTCAGGATAAAAGACGCCGTATTGTATATCCGAGATACAAAGCTGAAT
>Ga0156649_104_pt6 | contig 11448 bp, 9 predicted proteins | sample RifOxyC2_FD_111979 | JGI IMG/M metagenome (GOLD analysis project Ga0156649, IMG submission 111979) | candidate division WOR-1 bacterium RIFOXYC2_FULL_46_14 | reverse complement strand
TTGTTTATCCGGCGCAGGAAGGGGTCGGGGCTTTATACATTAATAACAAAACACCGGTCTGGTCTTTTGCCTCGCAATCCGTGCCGATAGACGGGAGCAGGATCAAAAAAATTAACGTCGAGGCATATGCCAAGGCAAAAAATGTGGTGCAGGGGGTGAAGCCGTGGCAGAAAGCGCGGATCAATCTTGAATTTAAAGACAGCAAAGGAAAAAGGATCGGCGGCTGGCCGATTGTCGGCGAGTTTACCGGGACAATTCCGAACTGGCAGAAATTTTCCGGTACTTTTCCGGTACCGGAGGAAACGGTCAGGGTTGATGTTTTTGCCGGACTGCTTGAATGCGTCGGCGAGGTCTGGTTTGATTCGATTAAGGTCGAAGCGATCACCGCTTCGGGAGAAAGAATTAAAAAAGGGGGAGTTTCCGTTACCGCGAAGGACAAATGGTACCAATTTAACCCTGTTCCCGACACTTTTGCCGATTCCACTTTTGACTTGAGCTATCTTTTGGACGCGCCCGCCGGAAAAAAAGGATTCCTAAAGGTGAAAGGGGATCACTTCTATTTTGAAGACGGCTCCCGCGCCCGCTTTTGGGGGACCAATCTTTATCCTCCGATGACCTTCCCTTCAAAACAAGACGCCGAATACCTGGCCAAACGGCTGGCAAAATCGGGCTGTAACCTGGTTCGCATCCACCATCTCGACGCTTTTTGGGCCAACCCGAATATCTTTGACCAAAACTATAACGATACCCAGCATATAAACAAAGAGACACTCGACAAGCTGGATTATCTCCTCTATCAGCTTAAGAAAAACGGTATTTATATCTTTGTCGACCTTCTGGTTGACCGCAAGTTCAAAGAAGGGGACGGGGTGGCCGACTGGCAGAACGTGGAGCGTGGAGCCAAGTTTGCCGGCTTTTATAACAAGCGGATAATCGATTTGCAGAAAAAATACGCCGAGCAGATTTTAACCCACAAGAACCCTTATACCGGCTTGCGCTATGTGGACGATCCGGCGATTGTCTCTTATAAATTGATTAACGAGGCGATGCTCTATTATATCGGGACGCAGTTTGGGCTTTCGAAGACTTATCTGGCGGAACTCGATTCAATCTGGAACAAGTGGCTCTTGAATAAATACGGGAGCCGCGCCGGGCTTGAAAAAGCCTGGACCGACCGCTACGGCAGATGCGACCTTTCGGCCGAAGAAAACCCTTCAAAGAATAATGTCCGCCGCGCCGATACGCCGCTCCAATATCAGCGCGGCGGTTCCGAAAAAGTCGAACCGCTTCGGGAACAGGATACCATGAAGTTTTATTACGACCTTCAGGTCAAGTATTTTAAAGATATGGGAAGTTATTTGAAACTTTTAGGTTGCCGCGTCCCCATCTCCGGTTCAAACCACTGGGTCAATGTGGCGGCGGATGTCAAAGCGAACGCCGTAATGGACTATATCGACCGCCATCGCTATTGGGATCATCCGCAATTCGGTTACGGCACCAGAGTGGTCTTCGAAAACCAGGCAATGGTCAAACAGCCCAAAGACGCCCTTCCCAATAATTTTGCTTTTTACCGCGTTGCCGGGAAACCCTTTGTCGTTTCGGAATGGAACAGCTGTTTCCCCAACGAATACCGGGCGGAAGGACCGCTTCTGATGGCCGCTTATGCCAACCATCAGGATTGGGACGGAGTTTTGATCTTCAGTTTTAATCATGCCGGCTGGACCGCGCCGATGCAGGACAATTTTGACTTGAGCCAGTGGCCGAATGTTTTGGCTCCCTGGCAATCGGCCGCCCTGCTTTTCCATCGCGGAGATGTGAAGAAGGCAAAGTATGATTTCAAGCAAACTCTGGGAGACAAAGAGCTCTTTGGCAAGATTTACGAAGACAGCCCGATCGCGGAGGAGCCGCTCCTCCCGCTGATTTCAAAGACCCAGATCGATTTTGCCAAAGAGGGGAACGTCTCCGCCACCGAGGGGTATGTTAATCAGTTTGCTTCCACGGAGAAGAAGACCATAAAATCCGATACCGGAGAACTGAAGATAGATTACGGCAGGGGGATTTTTACGATCAACACCAACCGCACCCAGGCGGCGGTCGGATTTTTTAAAGGAGAGAGCGTTAAGCTGTCCGATGTCTCTTTTTCTTCGGAGACCAATTTTGTTTCCCTCTCTTTGAGCAGTTTGGACAACGCTCCGATTAGTTCTTCCCGGCGGCTGATTTTGACCGCCGGCGCCAGGATCGAAAATAAGGGGCAGAAATTCTCCGAGTCACGCGCCCAGCTTAAGGAAGTGGGGGAGGCGCCGCTTTTGGTTGAGGGAGTTGACGCCAAAGTAACTTTGGACCGCACGCCGAGGGCGGTTTACGCGCTTGATGTGAACGGCGGACGTAAAGCGGCGGTCTCTTTTTCGGGAACTTCTTTCAAAATTAATCCTTCCGACCAATCCTTCGCTTATGAAGTTATTTTCTAATTTATCACGAATTTGTGAATCTCAAATATCTCAAATCCCCTGGTCTCGAATTTATAGTCCCAAATGCTCGAATAGATTCTCGAAAGGCCCTTCCCCTCTCGGGGAGGGGAATTTGCGGGCATATTCGATTATATTAGAGAAGTGTATTCGAGTTGGAGGATTTGCGTTTATTTGTGATAATTGATTTGCGAGAAAAATTCGAATTGAAATTTTTTGGTTAAATTAACGATATTGTATTATGAGGATACTTGTTCTAATATTGGTATTATTCCTGTCCGGGTGCAGCGTGCAAAATAGCAATTATAATTCTCAAAACCAGGTAAATATTCCCAAAGAAGGGAGTTACGCGAGCGGGACTTATCCTTCCGCAGCGGCGCTTTCCGGTTCAAGCTATACGCAAGCAGTGGCCGACAAAAAATGCGCCGAGGCCTGGGCTTACTTTAAACAAGAACTTCTGCAACCAAGCGGCGCGGTTTCACGGACCGACGATAATACGGTCGTCTCCGAAGGGCAGTCCTACGGGATGATGCTGGCGGTCCAAAATAACGATCAGGCCGCTTTCGATAAGATCTGGCTCTGGACCAAAACCCATATGCAGGATACCAACCCCTATGGGCTCTTCTCCTGGCAAACCGATTCAAGCGGTGAAGTCTTAAGCTATGAACCGGCGCCGGACGGAGAAGAGATGATCGCGATGGCGCTATATTTTGCTTCCCATCGCTGGGGAAATAAGGCGGCGCCGTACGACTATTCGGTCCAGGCAAAAAAGATCCTTGATAATATCCTCAAATACGAAATGACCTCCGACTACTATTTAACCTTCAATGTTTCCGATAAAAACATTTTTAACCTTTCCTATTATATGCCGGCCTTTTACCGCTTATTTGCCATCTATACTTCCGACAACATCTGGAACACGGTTGCCAAAAACGGCTACGATCTGATCGATCGTTCCAAAAACGCTGCGACCGGCTTGGTTCCCGACTGGTCAAATAAAGACGGCTCGTTACAGAGCACCGGGCGGGATTTTTATTACGACGCGATGCGGGTCCCCTTTCAGGTTGCACTTGACGCCGTCTGGTTCGGGGCGACCGAACCGAGGGCGAAAACTTATCTTGATAAAATTATCGGATTCTTTGGTCCTCAATACGATACTTTTGGCAACAGGTACTCTTTGGGCGGGACCAAAACCAGGGACGACCATGTGGTTTCATGGATCGGTTCTTTTGCCGGCTCCGCAATGGGGGGATCGTCCAATACCGACAAGGTTAATTTTTTCAACCACTTGATGGCACAGCCGCTCCCCACCGGCCAATACCGCTACTACGAAATCTGCTGGTTGAACTTTGGACTGTTGATGGCCTCGGGAAACTTCAGGATTTACTGACTCACCCCCCGGCCCCCTCTCTATTCTAGAGAGGGGGAGATGATACAAAAAGGAAAGTCCCTCTCTTGAAAAGAGAGGGATTTAGGGTGAGTAATAGTATAGACACGGGGTCGTTTTTATAGTATTATCAATAAACCAGTTGTTTTATGATACAGAGGATAATTCGAGAATTTAGAAAATACAAAATAGCCTACCTCTTTCTGCTACCGACAGTTTTAGGGATGCTGACAATGCACGTCGGGCCGATCGCGCAGGGAATCTGGATGGCTTTTCTTGATTTGAACCAGTTCACCATCAACCAATACCTCTCCGCCCCCTTTATCGGCTTTGAAAATTTTTACAACGTCCTTTTAAATCCGGACAGTCCGGTTCGGATCGGGGTCTTCGAAGCGACCCGCAATACTATTATATACGCGATCATAGTTACCCTTGGTACTTTAAGCCTGGGGATGATCGTCGCTCTCATGGTCAACCGCCAGTTTTTTGGCAAGCGCCTGATCCGCACCCTCTTCCTCTTTCCGTGGGTTGTTCCAACCTATGTCACCGGAATTCTCTGGGGCTTCATGTGGCAGAGAGGGGTGGGGATCATCAATATCATTCTGGTTGATATCCTTCATCTTATGCCCGACAAGCCCTTTTGGCTGATCGGTCCCAACACCCTCTGGGCGATCATTATTCCGACCATCTGGCGTTACTGGCCGTTTTCCATGCTCCTCCTTTTAGCTGGGATGCAGTCGATCCCCGAAGAGCTCTACGAGGCGGCCGATATCGACGGCGCCAGCCCGTGGAGAAAGTTCTGGAGCATCACCTTTCCGCTTTTGACTCCGGTCTGGGCGGTTTTGATCCTTTTCGGGATGATTTACAACGTCTACAGTTTTAATATCGTCATCATGATGTTCGGTTTTGGAGCGGGGTTCCCCGGGGAGTGGGGCGACCTTCTGATGACGAATATTTTTCGCAACTCTTTTATGCAGTGGAACTTTGGGGCCGGAGCGGCCGCTTCGGTGGTCCTGATGCTCTGCATGATTTTTATGGTTAATATCTGGTTCTATTTCTACCGCCGGGCGGAAAAAAGGCTATGAGTCTTTCATACTATAAAAGGAAGAGGATCAACGACGTTGTCATCTCGACTATCATGCTGATCATTCTGGTCTTTACCCTTTTTCCGATCGTTTGGATGATCTACTCTTCCCTAAAAGAGAATACCGATATTCTGGTCGGAAAAATTCCCCTAAGCCACGCCAAGAACGATATCAAGATCATGCAGTTGGAAGGGGAGACCCTTTGGATCGGAACGGCGGATGGGGGGATCAATCGCTTCAATAAGCAATCCTTTAAAAAAGAACAGAATGTCTGCATCGAAACCGCTTCCACTTCTTTCAATTTTGACGGAAAAGAGGTCTGGATCGGCTCCGCCAACCGCGGCCTAAGCCGGGTCTTTAAGGACAACCTGAAAGAGAAAAAAGATTTTGACCTGAAGCTTGGCAATTACGACCGGGCGAAGGTGGTGGGGACCGCGTTGGCGCGCAACCGGCAGTTTGTCTGGTTTTCAATGCAGTACAAGGGCTTTGAAAAGGTGATCGAATTCAACACCGAGACCGAAAAGATCCACCGGGTCTTCAATTTAAAAAACGATCTTTATTCTCCCCAGCAGATCCAGTCGATCCTTTACGACGGGGAGTTGTTGTGGGTGGGGACCGACAAGACGCTTATTAAATATAATTTGGTAAAAGACCGGATCCAGAATATTTATTCAATCATCGGCCACCTGCCGTTGGGGGTGGAGACGCTTAAAAAATTTGACGACCGGCTGATTTTGGCCGGCAAGGTTGGAGCGTTTGTCTTTTCTCCGCAAAAAGAGCGGTTCGAACAAAAAATTATAAGCGGGCAGGTTGACAGCGTTGACGTCGCGGCCGGGCGGATCGCGCTGGGGAACAATACCGGTTTTGTCGAATATTTTCCCGACGGCGGGACGTTCAAAAGGCATGAGGATCTTTTTCGTCCGATGTCTTCCCACGCGGAGATAATCGAAGACGGGGAGCTGGTTCCGGCGGAAGTTTCGGCGGTCGTCCAAAATGGCAAATATGTTTATGCCGGATCGTCCTACGGCCGGATCAGTAAATACAGCATAGAAAAAGATGAGGTTATCGCCACTTCCGGAGCGGCCAAGGGGCGGCTGGTGGTCTCTTTTGTGAATTATCTGGACATGTGGAGAAACATCGATTTTGGGCTCTATCTCAAGAATTCATTTTTGATCTGCGGGGCGGCGATGGTCTTTTCGATGATCTTTGCGACCCTGGCGGCGTACGCCCTGGCGCGTTTTGATTTTCCCGGCTCCAAGCTTTTTTCGGTCACGATTTTGGCGACGCAGATGGTCCCGGGGATTATGTTTTTGATTCCGATCTATTCGATGTTCGTAAAATTTACCGAAACTACCGGGATCCCTTTCAAAGGGACCTATTACGGGATCATCTTTGTCTATTCCGCCTTTTTTATTCCGTTTTCAATCTGGATTTTGCGCGGGTTCTTTGCCGCTATTCCACGCGAGCTTGAAGAAGCGGCGACAATCGACGGCTGTTCTCCGATCCAGGTCTTTTGGTACATTGTTTTGCCTCTGGCGGTTCCGGGAATTATTGCCACCGGGATCTGGACCTTTTTATCGACCTGGGACGAGCTGATCTTTGCCTGGGTTTTGACCTCGGCGGAGACGATGACGATCCCGGTTGGGATCCGCAACTTTGTGGGGAATTACCAAAACCGTTTTGATCTGATGATGGCGGCGGCGGTGGTGGCGACGGTTCCGGTCATGATCATCTTTTTTCTATTGCAGAAATATATAGTTAAGGGATTAACGGCAGGGGCGGTCAAGGGCTAAAATAACCTGAAATTTTTTAAAAAACATTCCGAAATATATTTAAGGAGGTGAAATTATGAAGAAGCTAGCATTAATATTCGCTCTGATTTTTATTGTTCCGATGCTTTGCGGTTTTGCGGCGGCTCCAACTACCGGCGGCAAAAGCGCCGGCAAAGCCTATCCTTATTTAATCGATAATTTTGAGGACGGGACCTACACCAAGGATCCGGAGTGGTTTGTTTTTGACAACCTTATTCCGACCATTGTGAAGAACGCCAAGCTGCAGGACGGAGAACCGTCGGTTATTCCCAACCTTGGTATCTATTCGCTGAACATGAAGGGGATGGCGAAGAGCTGGTATGTTGGCGGTATGGGCTCCATGCTGGGCGTTGACGCCACTCCTTACACCAGTTTTGAAATAGATATCTATGGTATGGGAGAAGGGAGCGGCAAGCTCAAGATCGAGCTTTACGACGACGACAACGGCAACACCGATGTTGAAGTCGACAAGAGCTGGAAAGCGATCTATGACGATGTCTGGTCGTCCGAAATTGACGTGAACTGGAAAGGGTGGAAGCATGTTTCAATCCCTATGTCCAAGTTCAAAAACGACGGGCGCGGGGATTTCAAGTGGAACCCCAATCTAGCGAACGGTTCGGGCGGACTGGTCAAGATCCAGTTGATCTGTGTTGCCGTGACCGAGACCGGAGAGATTAACTACAATATCGACAACCTGGAATTCGGTTTGAAATAAAGATTCTTTAACGGTTTTTAAAGGGACAAGAAGTAACATTCTTGTCCCTTTTTTTGTTAATCATCCTGCCATATTGCATTTTAGGCCAGTTTACATGGCCCTGGAAAACGGCCTTGACAAATTTAAGCAATTCCGTTACACTATTGATAATATTGCCATGCAAAAATATCAAAGATTGGCCAAAATTGCACTAAATAAGCTTAATTTTAAAGAAGATGCAAAAATAGTAGCCATTTTAGGTTCGAGGCAGGTTGGTAAAACTACTCTTTTAATTGATTTTTCATTGGATTGGAAAGGAAAGGTTATAAAATATCTGGGAGACCGACTGGAAGATGCTTTGCTGTGGAAGGGGAAATTTTCCGATCTTAAAAATAAATTGGAAGTTGCTATCGGTTGTCCTTTGGAAAAAATTGATTTGCCGGTATTGTTGATTTTTGACGAAGTACAAAAGATTCCGGAAGCGTTTAATAACCTTAAGATTCTTCATGATGAGTTTAAGGAAAAAATAAAAATCGCGATTTCCGGTTCAAGTTCTCTTTCCCTGCTGCATAGGACCAGCGAATCGCTGGGAGGGCGGGTTGAAATTGTGAATATGTATCCGCTTTCCTTCACAGAGATATTAAGCGGCGCTCCCCGTCCTTTATGGATGGAAAAAAGCCGGATGGATTTTGAAACAATAAGGTCCGAAGCCTTGGGGTTTTCGGATGCCAACGAAAGAGCGGAAAACGTCTTGGATAAAGCGCTGTCTTACGGTTTGTTTCCGGAGGCGTACCTTCAGGACAACATTGACGAGGTGAAATTGCTGCATCAAAACTACCATCAAACTTATATCGAAAAGGACGTTCGGGACTTAAGAGAGGTTGGCAATGTGCTGGATTTTGATCTGGTTTGGAAAATTGCCCACCGCACCTGCGGGCAAATTTTAAATTATACGAACATATCCAGGGAAACCGGATTGGCCTTTAACACCGTCAAGAAGTATATTTCCGTCCTGATCGCTTCGTTTAACGTCTGCTTGCTCCCTTCTTTCTGCAAAGACATAAGAAGCCGGCTGGTGAAATCTCCGAAGCTTTTTTCGGTTGACATCGGTTTTTTTAACCATTGCCTTAATTTATACGGCAAGGCGAATTTGATTTCTTCCCAGTTGGTGGGCAGGACCTTTGAATCTCTGATGGTTTCTGAGTTTTTTAAGCAGGAGCGTTCTTACCTGTTTGGCGGAGAGCCGTATTTTTTTAGGACCGCGGCCGGCGCGGAAGTTGACCTGGTGGTCGAACAAGGATTGGATCTTTTTGCCTATGAATTCAAATATTCCGAAAAAGTCACAAACTCCGATTTTTCGGGAATAAGATCACTGATGGAATTATCAAAAGGGCGGCTAAAAAGAGGATTTGTTTTAAGCCGTCAGTCCCATGCGGAAAAATTTGCCGACAATCTTTTTGCGGTTCCCTGGTGGTTTTTCTGCAGTGTAAATTAGTCTTGACTTTTTTATATGCACATGTAAAAAAGTCAAAGAAAGGTTTTTATATTGTTTCGGCCTCCCGTTTTTTTGCCTAAATCCCCGGTTAAAAAGGGACAAGAATTAACATTCTTGTCCCTTTTTTTGTGGGGACCAAAATAACCTGCAAACTTTGTCAATAATTGATTTTTGCTGAAGCGCATAGTTTCCCCCTTCAGGATTTTCTAAGTTTTTAAATCCTGTTTTCGCCAAGTTTCGATCACCTCCCTTCTTTCGATGCTTAAGGCTTTTACCCTGCCGCAAACTGCACTTTCACGTATAATATCGAGCCTTAATTGCTCCACAAACTTTCCGTGCTACCATTGGTTTGGGCAAGGCGACCTCTGGCACTAAATCGAGGTCGCTGATAAAATCAGCGCCTCCTGAAATTTCCTGAGGCCCGCCTTGCCTTAAGCCATTTTTTTGTTGCACTTTCCAGGCAAAAGAGAGTACAATATCAATCGGAGAAGAGTGCCAAAACCTGTCCTTATCCCTTTATTCGGGATTTGAGGATCCGATTTAGTCGGAAACCTCGTTATGATATTTTAGGTTAGGCATTTTTCTCCTTTTTCGTTTCGTAATCAATAATAAAATTGCTCTTCCTGATCATCATAGAAAAAGCTACTCTTAGGAACTTATTGGCTGCCGCGCCGTAGGCAACCTGAATATGCTTGCCCTTATCACAAAGCTTGTTCTTGTATTCGACAAACAAAGGTTCCCAGCGGCAAATATCCCTAGCGAGGCTAAAGAGCGTATGCCTTAAGTAAGTATTGCCGACTTTGGTGATGCGATTGGTCTTCCGATCCATTGTTCCGGACTGGTAGCGGGATGGATTAATGCCGGCCAGTTTAACCCACTCTTGAGCATTGTTGTATTTGTAGGGATTGCCGATCTCGGCAATGAATTCGGCAACTCTGATAGAGCTGAGTCCTTGAACCGAAAGCAGATAGACGCCGGGCGTTTCCGCCAACAAGATGGCGGTTCGGCGCTCCAATTCGTCAATCAAATTATCAAGCGATTCAAGGAGAGCAAGATTGCTTTTTAAGACATGGAGATGTATGGCCGCCTCCTTATCATTGCAAGGCAAGATATTTGCTGCGTGCTTGATGATTTTGTTTGCCCAACACAGGCCGACCCCTTTTGTTTGAGTTTTCAGCAAGTCCAGCATTTCATGGGGAGAAAGGGCGGCCACCTGTTGCGGAAGAAGGTTTAATTTGAGGAGGGCGCGGGCAATCTTGCTCTCCCAGAGCTTGGTAAAAAGACCGAATTTGCTGCGGCATTCTTTGAGCAGTCCCGGCCAGACGCGGTCCAGGTCGCGCAGCATTTGATTCTTCAGGATCACCTTGTCCTTGCATTTTGCGCGGCGGAATCTGGTCAGCAATTTTAATTCCGTGTAGATGTCTCCATCCGGCCGGAATTCTCTCCCCTTACCCAAGAGCATGGCTTCACTTATGGCTTTTAAGTCAATCTCGTCGGTTTTGACATAATCGATATTCAGCACTCTGGTTTTGAAAGTGGCATAAGGATTGAAGAGCAGCACCTTAAAGCCATTGGAACGCAGATGTTCGACTAGGGTTTCGTGATAATGACCGGTAGCTTCCATGCCGATTACAATCGACTCGGTCTTCAGCTTTGAGGCCTGCTGCTTGATTTTTTCCAGCAGGAGATTAAATCCTTGCCTGGAGATATCAAAAGTGAACGGCTTTTCCAGCACATTCTTGTCAAGATCAAAAATCATGGCCTTGTGGAAGTATTTCGCGACATCAATCGCCACATAAAGAACCGGATCCAAGACAATGTTAAATTGATAAGCTGTTTCCCCTGTTCTTCCGATAAACTCTTTTACCTTTGTTGACATGATAATTCCCCCTTAACCCCGGAGCAGTAGGGTTTTAACCTTTTTTCCTTGCCGGATCCTAAAGTAGCTCTCATAGTATACCCCAGGAATTTTATCGCTCCATTGTAAAATAATGTGAAATTTCCGAAATTGCCCCACGAAATAAAAACATAAGATAATGTGAAATTTCGCTTTCATTTTGACGATATATATATAGAAAGAAAGGAGAGTGAGAGAGATGATAACACCGGTTCGAATCCCTGGCGGTACAGATCTCCGTTTGCCTACAGCGGTCTCTAATTTTAAGAGATTTTCCGGTAAAGTGGTCAGGGCCTTGTCTTTTGGGGCTTCGGTATGCATAACCACTGTGGCCGGATATAAATTATTTGGAAGCGCCTATGAAGCGGCCTTTATCGATTTCTCTAGTTTTTCTGCTTTTATGCTGGTTTTGGGAGAAACCACACTTGCCAGCCTTTCTTTAACCTGGTTGGGAAGATTTGGAATTAGCCGCTTATGGTATAGGCCCATGGTAATGAGAGCGATGCGGGTTGACGAAAAGTATATCTCTTCACTCTCTAATCCCGCGGACAAAGCACCTCTTTTGCAACATATTGTCGGTTGCGGTGGCAGGATTGCCGATTTAACCGATGATC
>Ga0156649_105_pt5 | contig 21697 bp, 29 predicted proteins | sample RifOxyC2_FD_111979 | JGI IMG/M metagenome (GOLD analysis project Ga0156649, IMG submission 111979) | candidate division WOR-1 bacterium RIFOXYC2_FULL_46_14 | reverse complement strand
CCAGCGCCACTCTTTTGGCATGGAGACGATTGCAAGTGTTGAAGGTTAAAACTTCACCCAGCGTCCCTTCAATCTCTTTATGCTTTAAAGCGGTTGAAATTTCCCCTTTAAGGATCGGATCAAGGGCGATTGCCGGACCGAAAAGCTCTTTTTTATCTTTAAAAACACCAACCAATAAAAGATCACAGCTTGTTTTTGTAACATTCCCGACTTTTGCCTCGATTTTCATTTTGTGTCCTCCTAAGCTTTAAAAAATATCGGTATCTCGCGGTTGGCCGATTCGATTGAATCCGACCCGTGGACCAAATTTTTCATCGTTCCCATCGGCGAAAAAATATTCTCTTCTTTTAAATCTCCGCGTATGGTTCCATCCTCCGCCTGACGCGGATCGGTCGCTCCCATCAGTTTGCGCAAATCTAAAACGGCATTGTTTTTTTCTAATATTGAAACAACCACCGGTCCGGAGGCAATAAATTGGATTAGCCCGTCGTAAAACGGCTTGCCCCGGTGGATGCTGTAAAGATCTTTGGCCGATTCGGGAAGCATTTCAATCTGCGCCTCTTCCACAACCGTAAAACCGGCGCTTCTTACCCTTTTAAAAATTTCTCGGCGCAGCCCGCGTTCTACCGCGTCAGGCTTGAGCATGAAGAAGGTTCGCTCTGGCATGTTTAACTGCTTCTTTTATCCTTTCGGGAGAGGTCCCCCCGATGACCGTCTTGGCATTGACGCTCGCTTCGCAGGATAATATCCTCTGCACGTCGTAGCCGAATTTGTCGGAAAATTTCTTCAGTTCGGTTAATGAAATATATTCCAGCTCCATGTTGGAATCCTCGCAGTAAGCAACGATTTTACCGATAATATGATGCGCGTCGCGGAAGGGGATCCCTTTGTTCACCAGATAATAGACCAGGTCGGTAGCGGTTAAAAAACCTTTTTTAATCGCCTTCTCCATCACCGCTTTATTCACCTTGATCTCCCGCATCATTTCGATATAGACCGACAGGCAGGCGGAGACGGTATCAAGCGCGTCGAAAATCGCTTCTTTGTCTTCCTGCATATCGCGGTTGTAGGCCAAGGGCTGGGCCTTCAAGAGAGTCAGCAGGCTCATCAGCTCCCCATAAACCCGGCCGGTCTTCCCGCGGGTCAGCTCCGCCACATCGGGGTTCTTTTTCTGCGGCATGAGAGATGAGCCGGTGCAAAAATCGTCCGAGATTTCGATAAAATCAAATTCAAAAGAAGAAAAAATGACCAATTCTTCGGAAAGGCGCGAAAGATGCATCATCAAAACCGACGCGGCATAGGCGGAATCAAGGACAAAGTCCCGGTCGGAGACGGCATCGATGCTGTTTTGGCAAATTTTTGAAAAGCCGAGCTCCTTCGCCAGAAATTTCCGGTCGATCGGGAAGAAGGTCCCCGCCAGCGCCCCGGAACCGAGCGGGAGCGAATCGGCATTTTGGTGCGCGCGGGTAAAACGTCCCTTGTCGCGCTCCAGCATTTCGTAGTAGGCCATCAGGTAATGGGCGAATGAGACCGGCTGGGCTCTCTGCAAGTGCGTGTAGCCGGGCATGATCTGGTTGATATTGGCCTCCGCCAAATCTATTATGACCGACTGCAAATTGGTGATCAAAGAAATTATTTCAATCGCTCTCCATTTGAGGTACATCCTCAAATCGGTGGCAACCTGGTCGTTTCTGGAGCGTCCGGTGTGGAGTTTTTTGCCGGTGTCGCCGATTTTTGAAATGAGGATTGTTTCGATGTTCATGTGGACGTCTTCGTATTCTTTTTTGAATGTTATTTTTTTAGAATCAATTCCCTTGAGAATCTCTTCCAACCCTTTGATTGTTTTCTTGCACTCGGCGGGAGAAAGTATTTTTGCTTTTAATAAAGCGCGGGCATAGGCCATGCTCTGGACGATGTCTTCTTTATATAAGCGCTTGTCAACGTCAATTGAAGCGGTAAACTCTTCAACCGACTTCGCGGTCGCTTTGGCAAACCTTCCCGACCATGGTTTTGCGGCCATTATTTCCCTCCCCTATTTTTTGCATTAACTTTTATCGGCAACCCGAACAAGTTGATGAATCCCTCGGCGTCTTTTTGGTTGTAGACCGATTCCCTTTCAAAGGTCGCCAGGTTGTAATCAAAGAGCGAATATTTGGACTGGCGGCCGACCACCGTACAATTCCCTTTGTAAAGTTTGAGGCGGACCGTCCCGCTGACATATTTTTGGGTCGAATCGATGAAAGCATCGAGCGCCTCTTTGAGCGGCGTAAACCACTGGCCGTAATAAACCAGTTCGGCGTAACGTTTCGCGACCAATTCTTTGTAATGCGCCGTATCGCGGTCTAAAGTAATTGATTCCAACGCTTGATGCGCTTTATATAAAATCGTCCCGCCCGGAGTTTCATACACTCCGCGCGATTTCATGCCGACCAGACGATTTTCGACAATATCGGCCCGGCCGATCCCGTGCCTTCCTCCGGCTTTGTTGAGATATTGGATTAATTCAACCGGTTTCATCGACTTTCCACTTACAACTCTCGGCTCTCCCTTTTCAAATCCGATCTCTATGTATTCCGGCTTGTTCGGGGCTTTTTCCGGCGAGCTTGTCAAAAGGAACATCTCCTCTTTCGGTTCAAACCACGGATCTTCCAAAATTCCCCCTTCATAACTGATATGCCACAGGTTGCGGTCGGAAGAGTACGGTTTTTTCTTTGAGACCGGAATCGGAATGTTGTTCTTTTTTGCGTAAACGATCTCTTCTTCGCGCCCTTTTAACTCCCACTCTCTCCAAGGAGCAATAATTTTCAGGTTTGGAGCCAAAGCTTTAAAAGTTAGTTCAAAGCGGACCTGGTCGTTCCCCTTTCCAGTCGCTCCATGGGCAACCGCGTCAGCCTTTTCTTTTTTTGCAATTTCTATCTGGCGCTTGGCGATCAGAGGGCGGGCAACCGAGGTTCCCAGAAGATAATCTCCTTCGTAAACCGCCCCCGATTTGAGCATCGGGAACAAAAAGTCCTTGGCAAATTCTTCTTTTAAATCTTCGATGTATATCTTTGATGCGCCGGTCTTGAGCGCTTTTTCTTTTAAGCCGTCAAGTTCTTCTTCCTGCCCGACGTCGGCGGCGTAGCAAACGACCTCGCAATCGTAATTGTCTTTGAGCCATTTGATCATGATCGATGTATCGAGCCCGCCCGAATACGCCAGAACTACTTTCATTTGTTCCCTCCAAGTAATAAGCAAAGTATCGCCTTTTGGACATGCAAACGATTTTCCGCCTGATCAAACACTACGGAATTCTTGGAATCAATAACCTCATCGGTAACTTCTTCTCCCCTATGGGCGGGAAGGCAGTGCATAAAGATATAATCCGGTTTCGCGAGTTTAACCAATTCCGCGTTAATTTGAAAACCTTTGAACTTCGCATTTTTACTTTTGCGCTGTTGTTCCTGTCCCATTGAAGTCCAGACGTCGGTGTAGATGACGTCGGCATCTTTGGCGGCAATCACCGGATCGTTTACGACGGTAATTTGTCCCTCTTTGTCCATAAATTCCGCCGCCGGTTCATATCCTTTTGGTGTCGCGATAAAAAGGTTCAAGCCGGTTTTGGCGCAAGCCAGCATCAGCGAATGGCAGACATTGTTTCCGTCACCGATATACGCTACTTTCATTCCCTGCCCTTCCTTGCTTTTCCCTGCCCTTCCCTGCCATTCCCTAATAGTAAACACGTCAGCCAACGCCTGGCAGGGATGTTCTAAGTCCGAGAGCCCGTTTATGACCGGGACCGAAGAAGCATGGGCAAGACGGACAACTTTGTCGTGCTCGAATGTGCGGAGCATGATCCCGCTGACATAGCGGGAGAGCGTTTTACCGACATCTTCGATCGCTTCGCGTTTTGAAATCTCGGCGGAAAGGGAGACGGCGTGGCCGCCCAATTGGAACATGCCGACTTCAAAAGAGACGCGGGTGCGGTTGGACGGTTTTTCAAAGATTAAGGCCAGGCTTTTTCCCTTGAGGCGCTCGCTATTTAACGGCTCCGCTTTTATTTTGGCGGTTAAATCAAGAATATCAGAAACTTCTTGCCTTGAAAGGTCGTGGATTGAAACGAGATCTTTCATTGGGATATTATAACATATCTCTCCAAAAAACCCACTTGCCGACAATAACTCTTTATGGTAGAGTTTTACCATATATATGGTAATTTATGATGATTTCATTTAAATCAAAAATAACGGCAAAAATACTGGAATACTACTTTCTCAATCCGGACACGGAGCGTTACGCTAACGAATTGGCCAAGGCGCTTGAATTGGACCCCAAAAATCTTCATCGCAAATTGGAAGAGCTGGAAAAAGAAGGCCTTTTTAAAAGTGAGTTCAGGGGAAAAGAACGCTATTTCTCGCTAAACAAAAAGTTTGCCCTTCTGGATCATTACAAACAAATATTTCTAAAAACTTTCGGGCTGGAACACAAGCTAAAACAAATCACCAAAGAGGTCGCGGGTATTAAAGAGGCCTATATTTTTGGTTCTTACGCGAGAGAAAAAATGGATTCTTCAAGCGACATAGACCTCTTAATTATCGGCAGCCATTCAATTCTTGAACTCCAAAAAAGGATCAATAAATTGCAAAAAGAAACCGGCCGGGAATTTAATATAATAAATTTGAGCGAAGCTGAATTTAAAGAAAGAAAGAAAAACGATCAATTAATTAAGAATATTTTTAAAGCGGGGCCAATTAAACTGCTATGACCAACAATGTTGGCCTTTATGCTGGTGGCGTATCGGTAAGCAAAAAAGAAAACGAAGAATACCTTAGGTTGGCAAAATCAGCTCTCGGACGCGTTTTATAATTCGGTTCAGCAGCTGGATCATTAAATCTTATACGGCAAAACCAGACATTCGATTTGTTTGTTTAACGCCTCAAATTCAGGGTCCCGATGAACCAAAACGGCATTCAACTGCTGCGCGGTAGCGGCAATCCACGCGTCCGCCAATGAAACCTGGTGGTTTGCCTTTAATTCGGCCGCGGCAAACCTTAATTCTTCATTGCTTTCAACAACTTCAATCGGCAGCATGGTCAATTTAAGATAATCCGCCCGCGCCTGCTCCTCCCCCATCCTCATCAGCACAATATATAAATATTCCATGTAACTCATAAAAGAAGCGTAAATCTTATTCTGTCCCTCCAAAATTTTTTCAACTTTTTCCGCTCCGGGAGCGTTATCTTTTAGGCAAAAGATCGCGGAAGTATCCAAAACATAGGGCTTCTTATTTGCCATTGTCTCTTTCTCTCTCTTTTTTCCTCTCCTCCAAAAGAGTTTTCAAAAAGTCCACGGAACTGCCCCGAAAAGATTTTATTGGAGATTTGGGAACCGGAAAAATAGTTATAAAGTTCCCCAAGTCCAGCCAGGCGATCTTCTGTCCCGCCTTAATCCCGTATTTTCTGCAAATTTCCGCCGGAACCGCCGTCTGCCAGCGCTTAGAAACGGTCGTTTCTGTTTCCATAAGAACACCTCCCAAGCCATCTTACAAGTATTTATTGTTTTTGTCAAGTATTGGATTAAGCTTGACTTGTAATCAACCCCGCCCTCTCCACCACCCCTTCAAATTCTATTCTAAAATCCGGCGAGACCATGAAGTGCAAAGTAGTAAATTCGGTCTTGGAAGGGTTGGGGGTGCGTAGAGAGAGCATCCCCTCAAAGGCCTCAAAAAAAGGAGCATAAAGGTGGACATCGACTGTCGGGACTTTGATGAAATAATCGAGTGTGTTCATAACTTGGTGATATAAAAAATAACCAGCGCCGGCATCTCTTGTTGAAGCAGGAGATTGGCCTCTTTAAGCTTATTCGCGCCGATAAGCCCGGTAATCGACTTATTATTATATTTTGTAAAATTAGCCTCCCCTTTCGGAGAAAAAAGACCGAGGAGCAAATCCTTGGAACTTTTGGCCTTGTAGCCCATCAGAAAAAGATCAAACTGCTCTTTCGCCAAGGTCTCTTCCCACGTCCTCCCTTTGGCATAATCAACTATTTTTATTTTGACCTTCACGCCGGCTTTTGCCAGCTTATGATCTATATCTTTCGCGATCTCTTTGGTCTTTACCCCGTCGGTGTGGAGAAGGGTGACCGTGCGCGGAAAGCGAATCGCCGAAGCGTCAAAATCCTGGAGAGAAAAAGGATCGCAGGCCCCAACATTTCCGGGAGGGATGATGCTAGGGGCTTCTTTGGTCAATGCCTGCGCGATTTTTAGGCGGATCTCCTGATTGCGGCAAGCGGATTTCTTTGTGTTAAATCCGAGGAACCAGATCCCGTCATATTCTTCCGCTAAGACCGGTGAGAAAAAAAGAAGCAGGAGCAGAAGACTAGTGAAAAAACGCATCTCTGCCCTGCGCGTCGTAGGCAACAATGACGGGGAATTTGTAAAGTTTAAGTTCCAAGACCGCTTCTGGACCCAGGTCTTCGTAGGCGATCTTTTTCGCTTCGGAAACATGGCGGGACAAGAGGGCGGCCACGCCGCCGGTAGCGACAAAATAAATCGCTTTGTATTTTTTATGCAGTTTTTTGACCTCTTCCGAACGGGGTCCTTTGCCGATCGTCGCCCTGACCCCCAGCTTAAACATCATCGGCATATAAGAATCCATGCGGGAGGAGGTGGTCGGACCGATCGCCCCGATCAAGCGCCCGGAATGGCGGGAGGGAGTCGGACCGGCATAAAAAATCACTCTGCCGGACGGATCAAAGGGCGGTTTTTTCTTTTTTTTCAAGATATTGGCAACCCGTTGGTGCGCGGCATCGCGGGCGGTTAAGACCTTGCCGCTTAGGGCAACCCGATCGCCCGCTTTAAGTTTTTTTATGTCTTCATCTTTCAGCGGCAGTTCTATTTCATAATATTTCGACATCTTATATTGTAACCTCCCGATAACGGTGGCTGTGGCATTCCAGGTTTACCGCGACCGGAAGCGACGCGATGTGGCAGGGAAAAGTTTCGATCAAAACCGCCAGCGCCGTAATATCCCCTCCCAGTCCCATTGCGCCGATGCCGAGCCGATTAACCTTTTTTAAGATTTCATCTTCCATCTTGGCAATTCCGGTGTCCGGATTCGGCCGGTTAAGCGGGCGGGTCAAAGCTTTTTTAGCCAGAAAGGTGGAATAATCAAAGGTTCCCCCCATCCCCACTCCTATAATAATCGGCGGACAAGCCAGCGGAGCTTTTTCTTTTATCCCTTCGACAATGTAGGCAACGATCTCGTCTCGCGAGGCGGTCGGCAAAAACATTTTTTGAAAACCGCAGTTTTCCGCCCCGCCCCCTTTCGGCAGGATCCCTATTTTGATCTTGTCGCCGGGAACAAAATCGATATGCAGGATTGCCGGAGTGTTGTCCCTGGTGTTTTTTCTCAAAATCGGGTTGTCGACGATCGACTTGCGAAAGTCCTTGTATCCGGCCCGCACCCCGTCGTTCACCGCTTCGCGGAGATTCCCCTTGATGTGGACTTCTTCTCCGATCTCTATAAAAACAATCAGAAATCCGGTGTCCTGGCAAAGAGGGACATGGTCGTCGGCGGCAACTTTGGCGTTGCGGATAATTTCATCGAGGACCAGCTTGGCGGCCGGCTTCTTTTCGACGGAATGAGCGTGTTTGAGGATTGCCAGCATATCGAGACTCAAGTTCTGGTTCGCTTCAATGCAGAGTTTCTTTATCGCGCCGGTAATAGTTGAAGCCGCTAATTTACGCATCTTTGAGTATTATAGCATACTTGTGCTATAATAAGATTATTATGGGTGAAGAAAAAGAAGAAAAGTTTGAAGGGACAACTTTGGGAGCGGATGCCGGACGGACGATCGATTCCGATGTCGATGCCTTAATCCAGGGAGCGCTTAAGGAACTCGATACCCACAAAAAAGATAAACCGGCCGAAAAGGCCCTCTCCGCCACTCATCTTTCTCCTCCCTCTCATTCTGCACCTCCTCCTTCTTCTTCCTCCCCTGCTGCCTCTCCTCCCTCCTCACCTAAGCCTATGCCTGCGCCTACGCCTTCCCCCATCTCCCCCGATGACGCGGCTTATTCCAAGAACGCCCCAAAAGATATCCAGGTTGGCGATATCGTGGAGGGAGTTGTTTTAAAAGTGGACCTGACCGGAGCGCTGGTTGACATAAAATCAAAATCTGACGCCCTTTTGAGAAAGGACGATTTTAGCGGAACAATAAAAGTTGGAGACAAGATCAAGGTGATGGTTGAGCGGCTGGAGAGCAAAGAGGGCTATGTCGTGGTCTCGCAAAACCGTGCCGAAGAACACCTGAAATGGGACCACGCTTTCGAGGCCTACCGTCGCAGAAGCGTACTTGAAGCGGTCGTCAAAAGCGCGGTCAAAGGGGGCCTTCTTATTGACTGCAAAGGGATCCGCGGCTTTATTCCCGCCTCACAGGTAGACAAAGCGCCGGAAACGCCGCTTGAAGAATTTGTCGGCAAGACCATCATGGTAAAAATTATCCAGGTTGATCCGCGGCAGGGAAAAATCGTAATGTCCCACCGCCAGGCGGCCGGGGAAAAAGAGAAGATCGACACGCAGAAAATTTTTGAAGAGCTTGAGATCGGCCAGGTTAAAAAAGGCCGCGTCTCAAGTATCAAAAGCTTTGGCGCTTTTGTGAATATCGGCGGGGTTGAGGGGCTCCTCCATCTCTCCGAACTCTCCTGGAAAAGAGTAAAGCACCCTTCCGAAGTCCTCAAAGTCGGCGATGAGATCGAGGTTTTGATCTTGGGCGTCGACCGCAAAAACCGCAAGGTCTCTTTGGGCTACAAAGAATTACAAGACGACCCGTGGGAAAAGGCGGCCCAAACCTACAAGCCCGGACAGATTGTGAAAGTGAAGATTCTCCGCTTTGTAAAGTTCGGAACTTTTGTGGAACTGCCGGGGAACCTGGAAGGGCTGGTCCACATCTCCGAAATTTCTCAAAATAAATTTGAGAATATCGAAGAGGTTATAAAGATCGGCGACACGGTTGACGCGAAAATCCTGCGGGTTATTCCCGAAGAGCAAAAAATCGGTCTCTCCATAAAGCAGGTCGGGATAGACCGGGAAAAAGCGGCCGTAAACAAAGAGATGGAAGGCCTCCCCTCGGAAAACAAAATCACCATCGGTGACATGATGGCCGAAAAAGAGAGAGAAAAAGCGGAAGAAGATGAAGGCGATACTGGAGAATAAAAGCCGCCTCTGCGTCGGGCTTGACCCGGAGAATGTCCCCTCTGTTTTTGAATTCAACCAAAAGATCATAGACCAAACCCATGACCTGGTCTGCGCCTATAAGCCGAACCTTGCTTTTTATAAAACGCCCGACCTTCTCCGCACGATCGAATATATCCATCAAAAGACCGAGGTGCCGGTAATTCTTGACGCGAAATACGGGGACATCGGAAACACCGCCAAACAATACGCCAAAATTGCTTTTGAATTTTTTAAGGCCGACGCGGTGACAATAAATCCGTATATGGGTTTTGATACGGTCAAACCGTTTATCGATTATAAAGACAAGATGGTTTTTATCCTCTGCCTGACTTCGAATCCGAGCTCCGCCAATTTTGAAAACGAGGTATTCTTAAAGATCGCCAAAAAGGCGGTCGAATGGAACGTTAATAATAATATCGGGATCGTGGTCGGAGCGACCAAACCGGAACAGTTGAAAGAGATCGAAAAAATCACCGGAGACCTGCCGATTTTAATTCCCGGAATCGGGGCACAGGGCGGGGAAATTCCACCCATGAAGAAAAATTATATCATCAATGTCGCCAGGGCGATAATTTATGCCGAGAACCCGCGCCAGGCGGCGATTGACTATTCCTCCAAAATCTCCTGACGCACCTTCTGCATCAGCCGCATAAAAAATCTCAGATTATGAATCGTCAAAAGCTGCATGGCAGCGATTTCGCGCGCGCCGAAGATGTGGCGGATATACGCTTTTGAATGGTTTCGGCAAGTGTAGCAATCGCACTCCGGATCGATCGGAGTAAAATCCTTTTCGAAGCGGGCCGCCCGGATGCTCTGTTTCCCTTCGTAGGTTAAGTACGATCCATGGCGCGCCAGGCGGGTCGGGATCACGCAGTCAAAAGTATCCATCCCGTATTTGACCGCCCCCAGGATATCAGAGGCGTAGCCGACCCCCAACAGATGTTTCGGGGGATTTTCCGGAAGAATCCCTGAAATCGATTCCAGCATCGCGAACATCTTCTCTTGCGGCTCCCCCACCGATAATCCCCCTATTCCGTACCCCGGGAATCCGATTTCAGCAATCTCTTCTGCCGATCTTTTTCTTAGGTCGGGGAAAGTGCCTCCTTGGACTATTCCAAACAATCTGGAATTTGGGTGTTGGGTATGGATGCCGGTATGGAGGTTAGAAATATGGAATTTAGAAGTTTGTGCCCAAAGCGTGGTTCTGCGAACCGCTTCCTCGGCTTCTTTGTGGGTACAGGGAAAACCGACGCATTCATCCAAAGGCATCATGATGTCGGAGCCAAAATTGTTCTGGATTTCGAGGACCTTGGCGGGGGTAAAAAAGTGCCTGGTCCCGTCAATGTGTGATTTGAATTCGACTCCCTCCTCCGTCACCTTTCTAAACTCGGATAAGCTGTAGACCTGAAAGCCCCCCGAATCGGTCAAAATCGGCCTCTCCCAGGCTATGAATTTGTGAAGTCCCCCCGCTTCCCTGATCACCCGATCCCCTGGTCTCAAATATAGATGATAAGTATTGCATAACGTGATCTGGGCGCCTAATTCTTTCAAGTCCTTAAACAGGAGCGCCTTGATCGCCCCCTGGGTAGCGATCGGCAAAAAAGCCGGAGTATCAACCTCCCCGTGCTCGGTTATGATCTTCCCTACTCTGGCTTTTGACCTTTTGCTCTTCTTTACTATTGTAAACCGCATAATCCATTTTAGCATGCAAGTCTGGCGCCTCCAAATACGATAGTACCTATGTCAGGCCCATGAGGCCGAGACAAAGAGGTGTTAAATACCCGATGAAAAGTCTGAAGCTTACAACCTTAATGGTTACCATCCTGGCCCTGCTGGCCACCCTATCCTACGCGGAAAAAACGACCGTTGACCTATCTATTGCCGGCTTAAGCGCCCGAACAATCGCCATGGGACGCGCCTACGTCGGAGTAGCGGATGGAGCCGATGCCCTTTTCACCAACCCGGCCGGTATCGCTACCGCGAAATCATGGGGTATCACCAGCATGCAGACCAAGCTCTTGGACCGCGTTGACTATAAGATGTTAGGCGGTATTTATTCCCTTCAGACCGGCGTAATCGGAGTCGGCTACATTGGGGCCGTCACCCCGGCCGGATTCTTGACCACCGACAAAGCCAGTTTGACCGGCGCTACCCCCATATCATATGGAAGTAATATGCTGGTTCTATCATATGGAAAAGAGGCCTATAAAAATACCTATATCGGCGCCAGTTTGAAAGCACTTAGCAATAATTTTGAAGGGGTGGACGGAAGCGGCAGCGGTTTTGATCTTGACCTTGGAATCCTGGCCCGCCCGAACGACCAGGTCAAAGTCGGCGCAGTGATCCAGAACATTCTTCCCGGAGATATGGGTGGAAGCGTAACGTGGAAGACCAACACCAAAGACACGATTCCCGCCTATTTGAAGGTGGGGGGCAGCTACCTTTTGAATCCGAATATATTAATCGCGGCCGATCTGGATATCCCGGCCTCCTGCAGCGCTCCTCTGGCCCTGCACAGCGGCGTTGAATGGAAGCCGCTCCCGATGCTGGCCTTGAGAGGCGGTTTGGACCAGAGTTCGACCGGTAAAAACGAGACGGTAACCGATTTCGCGATCGGGGTCGGCTTGAATGTCGCCGGTTTCTCCTTTGATTATGCCTATAAAAATAACAGCCTGGTTGAAAACAACAATGCCCATTATATTTCGGTCGCTTTTTCACCCGATAATATTGTGAAGAAAGCCCCGCCTCTGGTAGAACAGCAGGCGAAGAAAGCCAATCCGAATGAACCGGCCTTTGCCTCCGAGAAAGAACGCAACGAATATCTCTACCTGGTTGCCACCGGCAAGACCAAGGCGCCGGTTCCGGCGGTTGTGGTTACGCAGGCGAAGGTGTTGGGGAAATAGGGAAAATGGCCCGTAAAGGCCCGTAAGGGCTACAAAGGCGAGAAGGGCTTAGGGTGATTTCCTCTCGATACTTTTAATTCTAATGCGTTAATCAGCCGATTCTGCAAAAACATTGTTTGTATGCTTATTCTGTCAAAAGTCAAATAAAGGTTTTCGGAAATAAAATTCTTACGAAAAATTCTTCTGATCCAGTCCTGTAATTCGGCCAGGGATCTTTTGCTGTATTTTAAAAATTTTATATACTCCTTGATCGATCCGCTATAGTATCCTTCAATAAAATTAGCAGTGCAAGAACTTGAAGCCCGCTCAATTTGATCACGAAGCTGAAAACAATTGTAGGGAATATGCTTTAAAATTTCTTTTTGTATCATCTCCTCCATTTTATCCAGATTTTTCCAAACGATCATTTTCCTGTGTCCGTATTCGCTTGTGTTTTCCATTTTACTTCCTCCCTCTTTTTTTCCTTTCTTGCCCTTATTGCCTTTACGGGCCCTTACGGGCCTTTTCTTCTCTCTTTTTCCCAGCAATTTTGCCGCCAATTTTGCGTTTTATGTCCGGCTTCCATTATCTTATCTCCAGCTTCCATACCGGCATCCACTCCCTTATCCCTACTTCCCTCCCTCGCAAGTTCCCCTTTGTTTCTTATGAAGAATAGGTTACAATAATGCCCACAGACCCCCTCTTGAAAAAAGGGGGTCGAAGGGGGAAGAATCATGAAATTATTCAAAGCTTCTATTTTTGTCATTTTTTGTTTACTATTACTGTCTTCATTAGCTTATTCGGCTGACACTAACTATCCGAATATTAACTATTTTAAGGTGGGAGGGAGCACTTCAGAAACCGGGTATATTAATAAGGATTCTTTACAAAACAACCTTATAAGTTTAGAGGTTTCGGACGGAGAAGCTGGCGATATTGGACTTTATCAAATTGGGATCAATCTTTACAAAATCAACAAGAATGATTTAGGAAAATATTATCAATTATGGTGGCCATCGCTTTCTACTTGGATTTATTTTCCATCAAATGCGTCCACAACTCCCGTGAACGATTCACAAGGATATGCTCTTCTTAATGGCCTGTTATGGATTAATACAACCTCCTACAAGTTCTTTTCCGTTATAAAAAACTCCCAGGATGCTTATTCTAAATATCTTCTTGTTGAAGGGAGTTATTCTTCAAAAGAAAGTGATTTGGGAAAATTGGGAGAAAATGAAGTTTTTTACTTGCGATTATCTGTAAAAGATCTGGCTACTTTAGTAACTGAATCGTCCCTATTTTCAAGGACCACCGACTTCACATCCCCCACCACCACCATTTCCCCCCCCTCCACTAACCAAAATTCGACTACTTGGAACTATTATGTTAACAGCTCAAATTTAACCGGCGGATTTACCGGAGAAGCAAAGGACACCCTCTCCGGAATTGATAATGTTTCCGTGGAGGTTTATGCGGGTAGCTCTCCAAATTTTTGGAGTTGGAACGGAACCGCGTGGGTGTTTTCCGGTAGCTCAATCCTTAGAATTCCGGCAACTTATAATTCTACGGCCGGAACATGGGCTTATAACACCAATATGTCAACTTTGATTGCCGGACTGAAGGATGGGGATCATTATGCTGTAAGGATTCTTGCAAAAGATAAGGCAGGAAATCAAAACTTGGCTAATGCCACTTTTATCTACGACAACACTGCTCCAACTAACCCGACAAAAATTGAAACTTTTAACAGCAGCTGGTTCACTACAAAATTGGTTGGAGTTCCGGATCCCAATCAAATCACCAATTTATCCTGGACAAAAGAGGCCTTTGTTCCATTTTTTTATTTCCAAGAAGGATCTGATGCCGCCTCGGAAATCAAATCTTATGATTTTGAACTGGCAAAGTATAAAGATCCGATTGCATTTTTATTTAAATTCCCTAAAAATTATGTTATAAAGAAAACTATTCCCTACAAAACCTCAGACACAGCATCTCCTAAAGTCTTTAATTATTACTCATCATCTGCTAATCATTTTAATGCCCCGGTTTACGAAGTACTTACAAAAGAGGCCTTGCCGGATGGACTTTATGAAGCACGGGTAAAGGCTTCGGACGAAGCAGGCAATGTTGCAACAAACGAAGTAAGCTTTTATTTTGGCATTGACAGCAAAGCCCCAACCGCGGCAACCGAGCTTGCGGTCGCTCCGGATACCTACATAGCCTATAAATGGAAGCCGGGATCGGACGAAGTCTCCGGAATGGGTAATCCGACTATATATATTAAAGGGCCAAATGAAACATCCTTCTCGCTCTTAGACGGAAAATCATCTATCGACCTTAAGACCGAAATTAAAACTGACTCGTCCGGAAAAAATTATTATGTATCGTCAACCAAGTTAAAGCCGGGAAATTACTCTTTTTATATCATAACAAGAGATGTGGCAGGAAACACAAACCAATCGCTCACAAAACCATTTGAGGTCAAGCTTGATGCGCCGACACTGATTTCTCCGGCAGACAAGTACAGCACAAACAGTCTTCCCTCTTTTTCGGCAAAAACAGTATCTTTGTCATCCGAATCACCCAATTTTGTAAAAAACTACGCATTGTATATTTATGAACATTCTGAAAATGCCGACAAAGTCAACAACTATACACAAGAATATTTAACAGAAACCCAAGCAATCCTTACCCCAAAAACAGTTCTGTCTGCCAGCACAACTCAATCAGAAGTTTCCTGGAACATTAACGGAAGCTTTGATGCAAAGACCTACAGCTGGAGAATCGATGTCTATGACAATTTTGGCAACATAAAATCATCGGAAATAAGGAGATTTACCCTAACCCAGCCGGTATATCCCAAAATCACCCTCGCTTCCCCTGCCGACAAGGCCGTAACGAACGAAAGTTCAGCAACTTTTTCTTGGGGAACCTCAACCAGCTTTACAAGCTATGACCTTTACTTAAATGGAACCAAGTATACAACCACGGCCGGAACCTATCCTTTTAAAAACCTATCGGATGGGATTTACAAATGGTATGTGCAATCAACCGCTAATATAGGGTTGTTTTCACAAACGGTAACCTCTCAAACCTGGGAAATCACGGTTGATACCAAAGAGCCTACTATTTCTCTCTCCTCACCGGCGGAAGGGGTAAAATTCGATAACGGTTCAGCCCCTTTTGCCTGGATCGGTTCTTATAAGTTTACCAATTATGATATATATATTGATGGGAAAAAAGTGGCCGGAACAGATAAATTAACTTATTCATCTTCTCTGGGAGAGGGAAGCCATTCTTGGTATGTTTCTTCATCCTATAAAGGAACGGAAATAAAATCAAAAACACAAAACTTTTACATTAATTCTATCGGGCCCACCATCTCCGCCAAAATAGGAAATAACACTCTAGCCAATGATGCCATCATCTCCCCCACCGACACTTTAACCGTTGACCTCTCCGACGACAACGGGGTTTCACCCGAAACTATCGCCATTGCGATTGACGGAACCAACATCACCGGCGCGCAAATATCGGCCAAAGATACCGCCAATAAGGCCGTCGCGGCATCTTTAAAAATGTCCTTGAAAGAAGGAACCCACACCGTCAAAATTACCGCCAAAGACGCGCTGGGAAAAGAAAACAGCATTTCTTATTCGGGAATCAAAACCTACTCCGGAAAAGCGAGAGTCCTTGCCAAACCGATGAACTATCCGAACCCCTTCAAACCGTCATCGGGCTCACCGACCACCATCAATTATTCTCTCTCCGACAACGCGGATATAAAAATCATGATCTTTGATCTCGCCGGCAGAATGGTCTGGCAGAACAGCTACCCGTCCGGTTCAACCGGCGGTAAGGTTGGAGAAAACGAAGTAACCTGGGACGGCAAATCCTCCGCCGGGCAGATCCAGGGTAACGGGGCGTATCTTTATACTATCATCTCCGAAGGGAAGCTCCTTGAGCGGGGCGAAATGGCTATTAACGAATAAACATCGCATCGCCGAAGGAAAAAAAGCGGTAGTGCTTTAATATCGCCTCGCGGTAGGCGTCGAGGATAAATTCCCGCCCCGCAAAAGCGCTAACCATCATCAACAAAGTCGTCCTCGGAAAATGAAAATTGGTGATCATGGCATCAATGACTTTGAATTTGTATCCAGGTTTGATGAATAAATTTGTCTTCCCCTCTCTTGAAAAGAGAGGGGTTAGGGGTGAGTTCGATTCTAATGCCCTCACCGTCGTTGTTCCAACGGCAATGACCCTCCTGGCCTTTTTAATCGCTTCCCTTGTCTCCTCCGGCACCTCGAAGGATTCGGAGTGCATCTTGTGCTCTTCAATGTTCTCGGCATAGACCGGCCGAAAAGTATCCAATCCGGTATGGAGCGTTACATAGGCGATTTTGATCCCCTTCTTTTTTATTTTTGAAAGCAGCTTTTTTGTGAAGTGCAACCCGGCCGTCGGCGCAGCCGAAGCTCCCAATTTATCGGCATAGACGGTTTGATATCGTTTGGATAATTTGGATTTAGAATTTTGAGCTTGTTTAGAGTTTAGAGTTTCGGATTTAATGTAAGGAGGCAACGGTATCTTCCCGTTTCTCTTCATAAACTTTTCAAGATTCCCCTTAAATTCAATAATCTGTTCTCCCGATCCGGTCTTCTCCAAAACCGTTCCGATCAATTCCCCTTTTCCAAAAATAATCCGGGATCCAACTTTTAATCTTTTTCCCGGCTTCACCAGGCATTTTTGAATGCGGCCCGTACGGACAGGACAATGTCCTGTCCCTAGCAATAAAACATGAATCTTCGCCGTCCCCCCTTCTTTGATCCCCTCAATCTGCGCCGGGAGAACTTTTGTATCATTCAAAACCAAAAGATCCCCTTTGTGAAGATAATCAATAATATCGGGAAACTTTTTATGTTCGATTGTCTTTTGTCCGGCATCCAAAACCATAAGCTTACTTCCATCCCTCTTCGATGCGGGCGTTTGGGCAATCAAATCTTGTGGAAGCTCATAATCAAAATCGGAGGTTCTCATTTATTTTCCGTTCTCTCAAATTTTTATCGCGAATCGTCGGTCCCGAATGAATTCTAATCCTCCAGCTCGAATGGGAAGTCCCGAATACTCAAATACATTTCTCAAATCTTTCCTCCCCACCGGGGAGGGGCAATTCGAGAACAAATTCGGGGATTTGAGATCATTTGGGATATTAATTCGTGATAAAAATTCGGGACTTCTTTTTTTATTATCATCTTCATCTGCGGAAGAAGACATTTAAAAGCAGGGTCAAAAGCAAGCTGACCAGCAACATGGTGGTAATCGGGATATAAATCGTAAAATTACTACGGCGGATCAAAAGGTCTCCGGGGAGCCGCCCCAGCCAGCTGACTTTCCCCGCCAAAAGAAACAACCCGCCAAGCAGGACAACTATTATTCCAATATAAATTAAAAGCTTGCCAAGTCCTTCGAATGCCATATTTTAATTATACTATACTTAAAGATATCTTTGCATCAAGGTAAGATCAAATTCTTCCATAATAGACCAAAGTTTTGGCCGCCTGAGAAAATATTCCTTGTTGTCAGAATAAAAAGCGGCAAGGGTGTTGGCAAAAATCTCGCCGTCCCCAAGCATTTCATACTCTTCGTCCGTCAAAATCTTTTTGCCCTCACGCTCGTCCCATTCCCTATAAGTTTTCCCCTTCTCATGTTTATCAAGGGTTGCGGCATATTCTTTTCTGGCAAGTTCGCCAATTTGCCTCTTTGCATCATTTTGAAGTATTTCCTGCGGATGCCCCGCTTCGTGCGCCATAATGCCGACAATCATTCCGGTCGCGCGATCAAGTACCTGCGTTCCCATCGCCACCTCCCTGCGGCGATGGCTGAAATGGGCAATTCCCCTTAATTCCTCCCTTGAGCGGATTACCAGTTCATCAGACCGGCGGAGCATCTCTTCCCTGTAATAAGATGGAAGAGAATAAAACGACAATAAATTTTTTCTCAGTAATTCAATTTCTTCTCTTTTTGTTTTGCCCTGTTTCCGATCGGCGCTAAAACGGACCGAATACCCCGGCTGAAATTCTATGGGCCGGGAGAAATCTAATTTAATAAGAGCATCAACCAAAAAAACAGCTCTTAACCTTTCAATATTTGTTCTTTCTCTAAAAAGCCGGATCCCCAGCGCCCTGTCAAAAAGATCGTTGATGTCCTCGGTAATTTCTATTTTTCTTATCGTGTTGTGGAGTTTTTTTGATAACCTTATGCCTTTGGTTCTTGTTCTAAACAATCCCGCCAACAAGCTTCGGCGAAGCCAAGATATCGCAAGCAAGCGCTCTTTCGGATCCGCAATCGCATTCGCGATGCGAAGTTCTTTTTCAACCATTCTGCCCCAACGCCCATATTTCCCGGCAAAAGAAACATCGTTCGGCTGCACTTTTTCCTCTGCCTTTGGTTTAACTGAAGGAAAATAATATGGTTTAAGTTTTTTTATGGTCAGCGTTCCGTTTTCAACCAAAGCGGTAAAAACTTGTTTGTATTGCGCTTCTCCCTCCCCCGATCTTAAAATAAGATGCTCAATACAGTCTCCACTTTTACTGGACGGAAAAATACTATAGTGTCCATCCCTCATCCCGACAAAATAATAATACTTCTGTCCAATCTTAAACATTTTTTCTTCTGCCTCATCAACACTTATACTACACGGCTTACCATGCACAACCTCTATCACGATCGAAAGAACCTCAATTTCCCCTTTTTTCCCCAAAACAAAAGAAAAAGCTCCAAGTGAAACATCTTCATCCTGGATAAGTATTTTTCTCGCAACCTGTTCACTCCCGAAACCGCCCAAATCTTCTTCCTCATATAAAAAAGCGACAAATTCTCCTCCCCCGGTCTTAGTAAAAACATATTTATGGTGAAGTGCATTAAATTCAAAACGGAAACCGTTTAAAGAATTAAGCCTCACAACGCTAGGAGCGCCAGGGACAGGAGCCCTGCGGGAAGCGGCCGGACGGATACGCGCTTGATCGGAAAACATTCTTCGAAACACTCCAAATACGCCCACCAAGATCCTCCTTAGGGGATTCGCCCTATGTATATATATCGTGAATTTTGGATGAAAATTTCAATAAATTCGTGTACTATTAAGTCATGTTATCCATCATAGCCCCCGCATTAAACGAAGGAAAAAACCTGCCGGAGCTGGCAGAGAGGATATTCAATTCGGTCCCAAAAGATTCCGAATTGATTATAGTCGATGACAATTCACAAGATAACACGGCTGAAACCGCCAAAAAGCTCTCCCAAAAATTCAATCTAACACTCCTCTCCCGCCCCAAGCGGCTGGGACTTTCTTCCGCCGTAATCGATGGGTTTAAACTCGCCAAAGGAAATATTTTGGCGGTGATCGACGCCGATCTCCAGCATCCGCCGGAAGCTTTGTCCGGAATGCTGGCAAGGATTGAGACCAATTGCGCCGATTTTGTCGTCGGCAGCCGCCTGGTTGCCGGCGGAGGATCAAAAGATTGGCCCTGGTACCGAAAAATCATCTCTCTTGTCGCGCGTATTCCGGCGATGCCTTTAACCAAAGTTATGGATTTGACCTCCGGTTTTTTTATGTTAAAAAAAGAGGTGATAGAAGGGGTTGCTTTGAACCCGATCGGCTTCAAGATCTGCCTTGAGATCCTCTGCCGGGGAAAATACCGGAGGGTAGAAGAATACCCGATTATCTTTGGGGAGAGGCGGCAGGGAAAAAGTAAACTCGGCTCAAAACAAACATTTGAATATCTGGTGCAATTAATGGGACTCTACCTCAAAAAAAAGGCATAGGCACAGGCATAGGCATAGGAAGGGAAAGGATAGGAAAGAAAAAAAGGAAAGGAAAAATATTATATTTATTTTCCTTTCCTTCGCCTTACCTGCGCCTACGCCTATGCCTCCGCCTTAATTCCCCCTAGTCTTTATTGTAATACTTGGTGAAATCTTCCGGCTTGAGGTTGCTGACGAATTCCTTGAACTTGCGGGCCTCTTCCGCGTCGCGGTCGGCATTGACCAGCTTGGCCTGCAGCATCACGTTTTCGGAGACAAAAATCGGCGTCTCGCCCCGCATCGCTAGAGCAATCGCGTCCGACGGCCGCGCGTCGATTGAAATTTTTTTCTCCCCCCGCATCAGTTCGATCACCGAAAAAAAGGTCCCGTTCTGAATTTCACTGATAACAACGCGATTGATCGTGCAGCCGGATTTTTCAATAACATCTTTGAGCAGGTCGTGGGTCATCGGCCGGGGGGGCTTTATTCCTTGCAAAACCAGAGCGATTGAGGCGGCCTCAAAAATGCCGATCCAGATCGGCAGAAAATTCATCTCTTCGGGATCTCGTAAAAGGATCATCGGGGAGAGGTTCCGGGGGTCAAAACCGAGTCCGCCCACGGACATCTGGATCATTGCGAAATAAACTCCACCAGTTTTTTGAACGCGGCATTGTCAAAAATTGCCAGGTCCGAAAGCATCTTGCGGTTTATCAAAACATTTTTCTTTTTTAACGCGTTAATAAATTTGCTGTAGGACAAGCCCAGCTCTTTTACCGCAATCCCGACTCGGGTGACCCAAAGCCGCCGCATATCCCGCTTGCGCAGGCGGCGGTCGCGGGTGGCGTGCTTCATCGCGTGGGTAACGGCCTCTTTGGAGACGCGGTAAAGCTTTTTCAGCGATCCGCGGAAACCCTTGGCCCGGTCAAAAACCTTTTTGTGGCGGCGGTGCCCCATCTTGCCGCGTTTTACTCTAACCATATGGAAGCATCTCCTTTACTCTGCGAATATCGGTCGGGTGAACCAACAGGCCTCTTTTGTACTGCCGTTTCTTTTTCCGGCCCTTCCATTCCAAAAGATGCCGTGAATTGCTGTGCCGGGCGATGATCTTTCCGGAACCGGTTATCTTGAAACGTTTGGCCGCCGCTTTTCTCGTTTTTATTTTAGGCATGTTTTTTAGGCGATAAAATTATCACCATACTCCTTCCTTCCATCATCGGATTTTTCTCCGGGGTCCCCAGATCCACCACCGCGTCCAGCAGCTTCTGCAAGACCGCCCTCCCGATCTCTTTATGGGTCACTTCCCGCCCCCTGAAATAGACCGCCACTTTCACCTTGTTCCCTTTTTCAAGGAACTCGCGGGCCTGGCGGATCCGGACATTCAGGTCGTGATCCCCGATCTTAAAAGAGAGTTTAACCTCTTTTAAGACCCCCGCTTTTTGCGCTTTGCGGACCTCTTTTTCGTGCTTGGTGTCTTCGTATTTCAGTTTGCCAAAATCAATGATCCTGGCCACCGGCGGTTTGGCATTTGGAACAATCAAGACCAGGTCTTTCCCCAGCTCTTGCGCCTGTCTTAGCGCGTCGATGGTTTTCAGAACTCCCAGCTGTCCTCCGTCCGGACCGATTACCCGCACCTCTGGAACTCTGATCCTGTCATTTACATAATAAAACTTGGCGATATGCTTCTCCTACTCTCCAATTATACCATCTCTTCGCGCAAAATGGAAACAAATTCGGTAAGGTCCTTCTCTTTGAGGTCCCCCTTGCTTCTTGAACGGACCGAAACCTTGTTGGCCTTTTCCT
>Ga0156649_101_pt1 | contig 71425 bp, 58 predicted proteins | sample RifOxyC2_FD_111979 | JGI IMG/M metagenome (GOLD analysis project Ga0156649, IMG submission 111979) | candidate division WOR-1 bacterium RIFOXYC2_FULL_46_14 | reverse complement strand
ATCCTTTCCAAGTAATTCTTTTGAGTAAATGTAAAGGCGAATTGGCATGTTGCCCATCGAGTGCGTGAGTATAATGTACTTGGAGGGAACGACGGAATCGGGAACCAATTCAATTTGACCGGGTTTACCTAATTTTTCCTTTGCATACCACAACTTGAAGTCGGCCTTTGCTTTTTCAAGCCAACATTTTCCTTGCATTGAAATATTATTGCCGCTATCGTCCTTATATGAAGCATCATTATTATAGGTCCTGTCTCCAAACTCCCTAACGCTTACCAAGCTGCTGCCATTTTTATTTTTAAAGGAATAAGAGTACACGTAACCCTTCAATCCGAGATCGTTTTCAAGTTGTTGTTTTAGCCGCAATCCTTTATCTCTCTCATCCTGTCCATTAAATTGATGGCTGCCTCCATTTATTCCATGGACCAAGATGAAAAGATAATCTTTATAAGTGTTGGTGCCCTCGACATTGCTGGCATAGGAAATGCCGGCAAATAAAAAAAACGCAACAAAAAAAACAAAGGTTTTCTTTGTTATATTTATTTTCTCTAATTCTATTTTAATTGTATTAATCCTGTTCCATCGATATTTATTAGCCATATTTCTGCTCCGGAAATATTGGAACCGGTCCCCACAATTTTCTGCCCATTTGGTGATACTTTAATATCCCAAATACTATTTGTATTTATAAGCGTTGTTGGGCTGCTAGTAGACGAAGTTGTCAAAAACTTTTTTATGCCTTGTTCATAAGCACTGCGATAAACAACCTCGGATGTGTTTACCTTCGAAATATTGAATTCCCCTCCTTGAACATTCGTATATTGATTTGTTTCAGCATATGTACTGCCATTTAGCGAAACTACTCTAAATACTTCTGATGAAATCGGGTTATCTACAATGATGTAATTTGAATTTCGCCATGCCACAGTAGATCCTTTTGTCGATATTAAGGTTTTGCTGGATCCATCCCTATTTACCACCGCAACCTCATTTGTTGCCCCTGATGAATAAGCATTGTAAATTAACTTATTTTCATCCGGACTCCAGTCAAAAGAAAGAACTGGCGCCCCACAATTAATCGAATTTACGGAGTTGCCGGACATATCAACTATTTTTATATAGTTATCTTCGGTATAGGCGTAGTAATTGCCAAGAGGAGACGAGGCAACCTTACCCGCCTTATTAATTTTCTTCAAATTAATTTCATTTGCTCCCGATTCGCTCATTATCGCCAGATAAAATTCTGAAGCAATATCTGTCCCCCCACTTCCCCCCGCCCCACCACTTACCGTTTGAACATTTTTGGTGCATAAGATTTTTCCGTCCGGCGTCCAATCCGGATAATAATAGTAAGTGGTTGTGCTTGGGTTTGCGGATAAAGTGCACCCCCCAATTACTAGCAACCCAACAAAACAAGAAACAACCAAAACCAACACTGTGATTTTCCTAATCATCATTTGCCTCCTTTTTTTCTCCCAACAAAAAAGACACAAGGAATTCTGTCCGTTTTCCTTGTGTCTTCTCTTGTCTAACCTTTAAAACTTGCTCCATATAGTTATCCCTCTTGGAGCTTGGTTTTATTATACACCCGCACAGAGGAATGTGCAAGGTTTTTTTGTTTTTTTGTTGCTTTTCGGTATCTTCTATTCTATAATGACTGCACTGATAAGGAGGTGGATTTGAATGACACTAAAGAAGCTGTTGATTGCTCTCTTTATCGTCTTAACCTTTCCCCTCGTGCTGATCTGGGCGCTGGTTTATGGGATTATCATTGGAATTATCGGCATTACCGTTGACCGCATTGAAACAGTGATCGACCTCCTCAAGCGCGACCGCATCGAACTTTTGAAATACCCCAAGTGGCGGGCGGATCTCGAAAAGCACATTGAACTTAATAATGCCGAGGATGATGAAACGCGAAGGCGCATCACTGAAAAATCCGCGAGAGAAAAGGAATGGACACCCTTGCGGATTTTGGGTAGTTTTTTACTGCATATTTTAATATTTGGGATTTGTTTCTATCCTCCCTTGCTGATTTGGGGGATATTAACCGGCCCGATCCGAGCGCTTATAGAATGGTGGCGATGGTGCTGCAATATCCTGGAAAAAGGAGGCAAATAGGATGGAAAAACCGCTGATTCTTGTGGTTGATGACGAACCGAAAATGGCCGACAATGTGGCTGAGATTATCAAGGTGACAGGGAAATATGACGCTATTGCCGCTTACAGCGCGAAGGACGCGTTCAATGTTTTTGAAAAAAACAAGCGCTATTTCGGGCTTGCCAACAACCGGATCAGGTGCATTGTGCTCGATATCAAGATGCCGGAGGTGGACGGCCTCCAGTTTCTGAAGGAATTAAGAGAAAAAGAACCATGGTTCAAAATTATGCCGGTCATAATACTTACGGCTTACGAAGACCGGACAAAATGGGCGAAAGCTACTTCCCCCCTGCGTGGCATGATCGCGGCTTATCTAAAAAAACCTCCAAACGAACAGGAGCTGATTGACACCCTGGATCGTATTTTTAACGGCGAAATTGGTCACATGATCGATGAGGCCAGAAAAACAAAGTATGAAAAATGGGATCAGCTTAAGGAAGACGAAAAATAAAGTGAAATTTTTGGGACAGGGAGAGGATATATTAATAGCGGATAAATGGTAGCGCGAGATAAGGAGTAAGACGTGATTCTCGAAAATCAACTTGAAAGCCTAATTCCACAAGAAGCGCACGATGCTATAGTATATAACATCGGCAATACTAATACTTCCGTAAAAATCGATCTCAGCAATGAGCGGATCGATAAGAAGTTTGTTCATAAAAATCGCGTCGAGAATGTGCTCATTGCCCATCCAATTGTGTTGAGCGAAGAAAAGAAAATCTACAGAACCAAAATAATTGCGGACCTCAACCACACCTTCTTTTTTGACCATTCTTTGGGGCATTTGCCCGGGATGTTGTTATTGGAAGCTGCCCGGCAGTTTGGAACAACCATAAGTCATTTGTATTTTAATGCCCCTTTTGACGCTCAATTCATCCTGCACGACCTTAGTTCAAGGTTTACCGCCGGAGTCAATTCCGTCGATGATGCTTTTATTGATATTTTAATTACTGATATAAAAATGAAAAATGATAAATTGCGAAAAATGTCGGGAATTGGGTACGTTCATCAGAATGGGCAGGTCGTAGGGAAAATAGGATCTTCATGGTCCATTATTCCCGGCAGAGTTTTAGAGCATCTGACAAAATTCCATTGAAAATATATTTATTTGACGTTGATAACACTATAGCTCCTTTTCGGCCAACCTCGGAATTGTATAAAAAAACACTGCTGCCACAAAATCGCGTTAAGTATCTTGCGATCGGCTATTTCATGGTGGTCATGTTGAACTTATTTTGGTTTATCCCTTTTATTGTAGAATTTCAAAGAAAACTTATAATGAGCATGCTTTCCGCCCTTTCTCCCTCAAAGCTGGAGGAAGAAAGTGAAAAGATAGCCAATACAACCACCCATTTGCTTAACAAAAAAATTAGGAACATTGTTGACCACAAAAATGAAAACCAAGATAAAATCTACCTGCTAACCCATTGCCCGACGATTATAGCCCAAAAGATTGCCAAGAAGCTTGATCTAGATGGCGAATATTCAATTGAAATAAAAAACTATTTCCAACCAGGATTAAAGATTGAGAATCTCAATAAATCAGCAATTTTGCATCAATTGAGAAAAGAAGGCCCGAACGCCCAAATATATTATTTTGCCGACGATTTGATTGATTTGGAACCTCTTTTGAAAGCGGACGTCGGGGTCTTGATAAATGCTTCTTTTTCCACTAAGCTGGTGGCAATGCTGTTTTTTAGGCGGGTGCAAATATGGAGTTAATGTTTAAATATACCGCGTATTTTAATGCGGCCATTTCTTTTTTTCTTGGATTTTTTGTCTATTTCAACGGTCCGACAAAAAGACAGAACATTTTATTGTTTTTATTGTCTCTTTCAATTTCTCTCTATGCTGTTTTTTTTGCCTTTTCAATTTATATGCCCGACCAGAATATTAGCTTGTTTGCCGTAAGAATTTTTCATGTTTTTTGTTTGGGTATTGCTACTTTTCTTTGCCTTTTTTCGAATGAAATAATTTTTGACAACACCTTTCGGAAGGCCTGGCACTACATTCCACTGATCACAATGGCAATTGTATCCTATTTTTTAATGTTTGGAGATGTTGTGAGGGGAGTAGAGCCGGTAGGAACTTTGCCTAATTGGACGGTTCCGGGATCTCAATTTATTCTTTATTTCATTCACTATGGCTTTTTTACCACTTTGCCGATTTTATTGCTGCTTTTTTATTACTTTAGAACCGAAGGAGCGAAACAAAATCAAATAAAACTCATCCTGATCGGCGCCGGATTGGCATTGCTTGGCGGTTGGACGACTTTTTTGCCTGGATGGGGAATAAAAGTGGAACCATATGGAATCCATTTTATTTTTATATTCCAATTTATTCTTACATATGCCATCTTAAAATATCAATTAATGAACATACGCGCAACTCTTTCAAAAATCGGAGCCTTTTTGGCCGTTTCCTTCATTTACTGCATGGGGTATGTATTTTTGGCTTATTTTTATGTTAATTTTTTTATGACCGAAAGACCATATGGTCTCATTGCCGCCTCTCTTCTTTATGGGTTGATTTCCGGATTTTCTTTCAATGATTTTCGCCTGCGGTTACAAACCAAGGCGGAGAGGGCATTTATTGTTGGATGGTATGACTTTAACGAGGTAATTACCCAGCTAACCGAGAAACTGTCCCATATTGTAGAAGCGACAAAGGTTTTTGAGATTATAAAAGACACTTTAAAAGAAAAACTTGAAATTGATCATATTATTGTTTTTGCGGCCCAAAAAGATGAGAACCTTAACTTGGTTTCTTTCGGGCTATTAAACGGCCAAAAGGAAAGCGCCAAAGAGCTTAATATTGATCATCCCTTCATTAAGCATTATGCCGTAAAAAAGCCTTATATGGACGGCTATGATAATCTCGCCGAAGAATTAAAGCGGATCATTGAAACGGATAAATATTTGAAAGGAACTTTTTACTTACCTATTTACTCTTCCGACGCGCTCGAGGGAGTATTAATTTTAGGGAAAAAGGCCTCTGAAGATTCATACACTTCCACGGACTTGAGCTTGTTTAAGGCAATAATTTACCAGTCCATCTCTATCTTTGACCGTATTCGCCCCTATGAAAAAATTAAAAAGGAGTATGAAAACACCCAAAAGAAACTCTATGACACCGATCGGCTTTTGGCTCGGTCGGAAAAGATTGTTTCAATGGCGAATCTGATACAGGAATATAACCATGAAATAAAAACGCCGCTGGGAATCATGAGAAGCAAACTGTATTTGCTTCCTGATGATGCCGGAAAAATAGAGGATTTTAAGTCGATAAAAGAGTACTTGAGAGAGCAAATCGACCGCGCGAATGATATTGTGGAAAGCACCCTGCGACTGTCCCGTCCAAAGGAGCATCATGAAACAGCACTGGATCTCAATACTGTAATTGAATACGCCGTTAAAATGTCTTCTTTAATCGGGATACACCTGACCAAAGAGCTGGGAACAATTCCAAAGATCATGGGGGATAAAGACGATCTGCAGATGGTTTTTATGAACCTCTTAAAAAACGCGGCCGAAGCCATGCCTGATGGGGGCGACCTAAAAATCAAAACTTATGCCGTTCCCGAAAATGGAGATCAAATAGTTTGCGCCGAAATATCCGATACCGGCTGCGGGATACCAAAGGAAAACATGGAAAAAATATTTGAACCATTCTTCAGCACTCATGTAACCAAAGGGAGAGGATTGGGGCTGTCAATCGTTTTCCGCATTATCCGCGAACATTTGGGCAAAATAGACGTTTCGAGCAAGGTAGGAACAGGGTCAACTTTTAAGATTGTGCTGCCAATAAAAATTGCAATTGACGATTAGGAACCGGGGCGGGGGAAATATTAAAAGCAAATTTTTTTGATTGACGTCGAAATCACCGCACGGGATAAGGCCGGAAACGAAAGCGCGACGTTTGAAGCCGGCACCATTCGCGTCGATCGGACGCCGCCGACGATCTACGCTCAAAGCGCGGTCCCGTATGTCCTCTCCAACACCGGCTCAAATCCGTACACTACGACGTTATCTTATCGCCTGTCGGCAGACGCCGCGGATGTGACAGTTAAAATCTACCACGAAGGGACAGGTCAGTTGGTCAAAACTTTTACCAACGCTTCGACTTCAATCACTTGGAACGCGGGGAGTTCTCTTCCGACCGGCTCGTATCAGTTCCAAATCATCGCGGAGGATTCGGTTGGAAACACTGTAACCGCCTACGCCACTTGCGTCAAAGACGGCATAGCTCCGGTCATAAGCTTTCCGGCCAAAGATAATGATAAAATATCGGGGACCATCGCTATCAAGGGCACGGCTACCGATCCGGACTGGACGAACGATAAAGGTTTCAAGGAATATCGCGTTTATTACAAAGAAGGAGCCGACCCCTCGACGGTTCGACAGAGCTCACCGCTCGGGGCAAGCTGGAAAACAGATTTTATTGAAATCCCCGCCGCGAACAAAGGGCGGCCGATGCAGGGGAACAGCACGCTGGCGTACTTTTATACCACCGGCTTGAAAAACGGAACTTACACGACAAAGGTAGTGGCGGAAGAAGAGGGTGGAGCGACGGTTTCTTCAACCAGGGTTGTTGAGATTGACAACGATTCGACCCAATCCTCCTCCAATTCTCCATATATCGAACTGCTCCCTATCCAATCATCAATCGATTTCAAATCCGACGATTCCAATAAATTATCAATTGGATTTTCCAATAGCGTGAAACCTGCCAATGTTCACATTGAGGTTGTACCGGCAGGTCGTGACCTGCCGGTTTTTTACAAACAATTCCCAAATGTCGCCGGCGCCCCTTTTACCGGCCAACCGACCTATACCGACGGAAAAGAGCTCGGGTATTTCATTTGGAAAGACGCCAAAAATACCTGGCACATCAAATGGTCGCACGACGGGAAGAACCATCGGTTTTCCGGTAACATAATCCCAATCGGCGGCGGGCAATTGAAATCGTGGGACACCAACACGTCCGGCGGGATCGATTTCACACTCGATTCCAATGTCACCCAATTGATGATCACCCCCAAAATTGATGACGATCCGACTAATCCTCAAATTTATGCCTCAAACGTTTATCTTGGAGCCGGCAAACAGTCGGTTGACTACCTTCCGATAATGATTGATGTCAAAAACGATTCGTTGATGGATATGATGGGCGGGGTATCATCCCAAAAGGGAGGATATAACCCATCTTCATCGACCTGCAACTGGGACGGGAAGCTCTCTACCGGCGGCTATGCCGATTCGGGAAATTATATTGTCCGGGTGCGGGCGGAAGGGGCGGATGGGGTCGGTATCGCCACTGCCGAAGGGAAGGTCTCAATTACCACCCCGTTTGAAGTTAAGAATATCGAAACGACCAATGCCACTTTTAATACGCTCGGAGCGCCTGATAGGGTTACGGTATCTTACAATGTTTCAAAGGATTCAAAAATCACCGCCCTGGTTTATGATTACAGCAAGAATTTGGTTGCGATCCTCTTATCCGATGAAAAAGTTTTAGGCGTTTTAAATTCTAACAACAAACACAGTTTTTCCTGGAAAGGAAATTATCCGCTGTCGAACAGTTCAACTATCGTAACTTCGGGGAATTATATTATCAAGTTGATTGTTTCCGCTCTTGATGGTTCTGGCTCTTTCACAAAAGAGATCCCCGGGATTGCAATCGAAAAAACTTTTCAGAACGAAAATTACGCCAAACTGGAGCCGGTTGGGGATGAGGGTTATTACAATGGCTCTCTGGTCAGGATGGCGGAAGGGGAGTCCCCTTATTATTATGAAGCGAAAGCTTCCGGCCTTTATCATCCTCCCCGCGATTTTTCTTATACCTTAAGCGCCGCGGGAAAACAGCGCTTCACCATGTACCCCTATGTCCCCTTTGCCGGCCTGATGCATCGGGGGTTTGACAAAGTTAAGGTAAAAGCTCTTATACAATTGAGAGTAAATTATCATTATTACGACGGTTATCGCTTTTTAGCGGGAGAAATCTGGGCTGATGGCGATTATACCGACGAGAAAAAGGTTTCATTTAATTACACTCCCGACAACGCCATATTAAAAGAAAGCCGCAAGGTCTATCCTCAAAAAGATCGGGGGAGAATAACCAGCATAGATGTAAAGGCGACAATCTATACGGCGGACGGTTCTTTTGTGCTGGACAAAACGACAGAATGGAAAAAATTACCGGCTAGCGGCGTTTTAACCGATAAAGGGATGTTTTTGATCAAGGGGAACGAATCAGAACAACCGGAAACTCACAGATACTATTACCAGGGAATAGGATGGAAAGATGTTACCGACCAATGGCCGCATGTTGCCAATCTGGAAATAGAACTGGCTTCGCCAATCAAATATTCACGCTTGACCAACCGCTTTGTCCCCTGGTATGGCTTTGTAAATAAAAACAATTCTTTGGCTAGGAATTTTGCCTTGACGCTCGGTAATATCAATACCGGACTCGGTTTTCCGGGCAAAAAGTTCTTTGACGATCCGGAGGCCAAACCGGACGCTCCTCACAGCTCTCTGGCAAACCAGCTTGCCGCCAACATAAGTAATAAATCAACCTGGAGCGAACAGGTTGCGGCAATGAACGATCTGGCCAAACAGGCCAATCTTCTAAAGTATAAGGACTCGCTCGATTCGAGCGTCGGCTATGATTCTTATCTGGCCGATGAGTACTTCGAATTTATCCCGATCACAACTCCGGCAGGATCCGACTTTGTGAGAGTTAACGATTCAACCTACACTGCCCAAACTTCCGTGGCCTTGCTCCCTTCAGCCTCCGGTTCCACCCAATCCCAAAATACTTTCACCTTCGATTGGCCTAATCCTGATGCCAATATCAGCACCTGGCAGGCCATTTATGGAATCGGCGGAACAAACTATCGGACGTTACTTGGCGGCGGTACGATCGACAAGCCGGAATTTGCGCAGAAGTGGGACGCCTACGGTGGAAGAGAGAATGTCTGCTTTTACGAGCTCGATCTCTCCGAAGTTAACAAAAGCAAAAACGAAGCAAAAGGATCTGTCACATTTTACGGAAAAACCCTTTATTACAAATCAAGCGGCAAGTCCTCCTGGACCTCGGATAAAAGTACGGCGGAACTCCTTCCCGTTCCGTCTAACGTTGAAAACTCAAGTTATTCCGTCAATACTTTGGAAAATCAGCTGAGGGTGGAATTAAGCGGCGGATCCGTCTATGCCGAGGATCAAACTACCCCCTTAAGCTGGTCGGGGGAGACGATCGTCAGCCCCCAGCGGCTCTTTAATAGCCTGGATTTTTGCGGCAGGAGGAAGATAAATATCTTTGCCGATTATAAAATCGCAGACGACTACACCTCGGCTTTGGCTCTCCAATATTCTTTTCTGAAAAAAGATGCTTTTGCCAGAACATCAAACACCAATATCGATAATCCCAATATTGATATTCAGAAATGGGAGGTTGAGGTTTGTGACAAGGAAAAGGTGAAGAATGAGGACCTGAAAGTTGAAAAGATTGAAACGGGAGACGATCATACCAAAGATACTTTTACTCTTCAACTTGATTCTTTCGCGAAGGAAAAACGCTTTGTTGAAATCAGGGGAACGGTTTCCGGTCCGTATGAATTGATGTATTTTGACGGAAACAACTGGCAAAGCATTACAAAGCAGGGGAGCGGCAAAAGCGGAACCCTGGCCTGGTGGAATGTCAACCGCTTAAACGGCAAACACACCGTCCTTTTGAAAACCGCTTCCTATATTTCAACCCAGGATGTTTATATCGGAACAATGGTCAAAAGCGGGGAAGAAAAAGATGTCTTTTCCGCTTATCGCAGAGCGCACTTAAAGTTTCCCTCCGGCGCTTTTACAAAAGATGAATTCGCGACAATAACTCCGGTTACGATGACCGAGATAAAGATCCGCAACCGGCCGATCTTCATGACCCACGGGCCGATTGTGGAGGCCAAACCTTCGCCATATAAGTTTAACTCGGATAAAAAACCGACTTTGCGCTTCCTGTATACTTTCGAAGACCTGAAAAATCTCGGTTTCTGGAGCGGGAATGCGTCATCGGTCAATGTCGGCGACAATTTGGGGCTTGGCTTAAATATCCATCAAATAACCGGAGGGGGCGATTTGCAGATTGTTTCAAACAATAAACAGAGTGTCATAAAAGACGCAAACGGTGACCTTTTGTACGCTTTTGAGGCGCCGCTTGACCATTTCTCGACTTATACTCTGGTAAATGGAAAATTCAAGCTCTCCGCTCCGGTCGTCTTCTCCGACCGCTATATCACCAATAAAAGCACCGTAAACCTTTGGGGGACCGCGGAATCCGAATCGGAGATCAGGGTTTTTGTCTCTTCGGAAAATAAGGTCCCCGACTTTACCTCCGTTGCGCCTGCCGTCAAAGGCTATGCCGACAAGAGCGGAAATTTTAAGTTTGACGGGATAAAATTGTTGCAGGAAGGGAAAAATTATCTTTATGTCGCCGCCAGCCGCTATGGGGAGAATTCCGTTTTTACCTACTCCGATCTTGAAATTGTAAAAGATACCGTCCCGCCGATAGCGTCGGCTTCTCCTAATCTTACCGCTTTTTCTCCGAACAGTGATGGAAAATGGGACACGGCCGTCTTTACTATGGCTGGGAACGAAAAAGGGAAGCTTCAGTTTGTGGTTGGAACGGCCATCAGCCAGATGGTAACGGTTGAAGCCAATGAACAGGTCCAGCTGGTCTGGGGGGAGAACGGGTTTAACATCTACCGGCAGGCCAAAGACGGAAGCTGGTTTTTGAAAGATACCGTTTACGCTTCTTCAAAATTTGTCGACGGTGATTATCCGTACACCGTTTTTTCAATCGACGAAGCGGGAAATATCAGCAACAATGTCGCGGGGCATATCACAGTCGATACTACTCCTCCCGTAATTTCGAATCTTGACGCGGCACCGAATCCCTTCACTCCAAATGGCGACGGGATAAAAGATACGACGGCAATCTCCTACAAACTGTCTGAGCCGGCCTATGCTACAGCGAATATTTTAAGAGATGACGGGGTTCTTTTCAGGAAGTATTCCGAGAGTGTAACGAAAACAGGCAGTTGGACATGGGACGGTCGCGGAGCAAGAAACGAACTGCTCGGCGGAACCTATTCGTATTATATTTCGGCAGAAGACGCGGTTGGAAATACTGCAAGTTCCGAAACTAAAACCGTAAAAGTCGATCATACTCCGTCGCTTTTGGCCTACGGCTATGCCGAACCCGATCCTTTTTCACCGCTGGCAGGGGATTCGACTTACATAAAATATTATTTGGCGCGGGACAATTGTTATGTCAACGTCTACATTGAAAATGCGGAGGGAAAGCCGTTAGTCACTCTGGTAAATAATGAACTGCGGAATAAAGGAGAGAATAAAGTCGCGTGGAAGGGGGAGAAGGCGGATTCGGGAACCTACCAATTTAGGATTACCGCGCAGGATGCGGATGGCGGAGCTCCTGCTTATATTACCAACACCGTTTTGGTCGACAACAATCCGCCGGTAATCTTTACCTACCCGGTGGCGGTCGACTATGTTTCGCGCAAGGCGGTCTTTAAATACAACCTTTCGGAGGCGGCATCAATTGAAATCGCCGTTTATGATCAGGACGGAAAACTGATCCAGAACATTTATAAGGGAGCGAAGGGGCAGGGGACTTATTCGGCCAATTACCAGAATACCGGTTCCGTCGACTTGGGACAAAAGTATTTCAGGGTAGTCGCGGAGGACAAAGCGCGCAATTCTTCAGAAAAGAAGAGCGACTTTTTTACTTTAAGCGTCTCCGATTCGCTAAGGATAACAAACGTTTCCGTTACTCCCGCGCAAATCACTCCCAATGGTGACAGCCATACCGATATGTGCCGAATTAGTTATTCGCTTGCCGGTGGAGCGCCGGAGTATAAAGTTACACTAAAGATTCTTGATTCTGCTAATTCTACCGTTAGAACGATTCTAAATGGTGAGGTTCAGAATCCGGGAGTCCAAAATTATTACTGGTCGGGAGAAATCGACACCGCCGGCGGCGGCAAATCGGCGCTCAAGAACGACGGCGTTTATCATTATGAATTAAAAGTAACCGATAAGCTTGGAACGGAAGTCAAAGAGACCGGTGAAATCCTGGCGGTTGTCTCCAAACCGTCGGTTTCGATTGCGGTTTCGCCGGCAATCTTTTCTCCCAACAGCGATTCCTCATCCGATTCGGTCTTATTTACCTATACAGTCGACTATCCGAACCAGTGGATAACGGGAGAAGCGTCAGTCAAACTCACGATCAAGTCCTCAACCGGTGAGGCGGTCTTTACAAAATCCTTCAACCATTCAGCAGGCACATACAGCTATGCTTGGGGGGATCCGGTTTCCGCCGGTACATACTATGCATATCTCGATGCTACCGATGCGCTGGGGACGCCGGCGTTGACGCAAACCGCTACTTTGACGGTTGATTACACCGCACCGTCGGTCTCACTTTTGGGAATAGACCACGAAATCTTCAGTCCCAATGTAAACGGCCGCAAAGATTCGATAAATTTAAGCTATGGGCTTTCCAAAGATTCGCACATAAAAATTGATGTTTTAGACGCGAACAATAAAGTTATCCGTAATCTTCAACCGCAAACCTTGACCGGATCGTATTGGATCAAAGCTATTCCGGCAATCTCCTGGAACGGAAAAGACAACAATGGGCAACTTGCCGCCGATGGGACTTATTCAATCGGGATTTCGGCAAAGGATCCGGCGGGGAACGCTTCACTCTTTACCAAAACGATTAAAGTTGATAACGCGGTTCCGGCTGTTCCGGGAGTAAATATTTTACCCCGGCAGACCAATTTAGGCACAATTTTAATTTCCGGCGAGGGTGAAGCTGGAGCCGAAGTCGAAATCTTCAACAACGACCAACTGGCGCTGACCGCGTCAATTGATGCGTATTCTCGCTTCAACGCCAATCTTCAACTCGCTTTGGGAAATAATCGGATAAAAGCCAGGACAGTTGATCCTGCCGGCAACGAATCAGCTTTCTCCGTAGAGCAGACGGTTAATTATGAGACCAACGATCCGGTCTTTTCGAACATAAAATTTTCCGCCAATCCCTGCAAGGCCGGTCCTCTTACGATAGAGTTTACCGTTTCGGAAACGCTTGAATCAAATCCAATAGTTAAAATCAATGGTAGTTCTTCTACTTACAACTTAGTACTTAATACTTACAACTCTCCCCAATATACTTATACCTACAATGTCACAACCTCCGACAAACTCGGCACAGCGGTTGTTTCATTTGAAGGGGTTGATCTGGCAGGGAATAAAGGAACGTATACCGACAGTCGGCTGGTAATCGACACCGCGGCGACCAAAATCAGCAACGTGCAAATCAAGCCGACCTACGCTAAATTGAATGCAAAAGTTACAATCGATTTTACGGTTGACGAACCGCTTCTGCGCAATCCGACGGTAGAAGTCGGCGGAAAACCGGCCTCTTTTGTCGGTAAAAACGGCCTGAATTATTCCTATTCTTATGTAATTCAAAAAAGCGATCCGGACGGATATACTCCCGTTTCTGCAGAGGTAATAGACGTCGCAAACAACATATCCGTTAATCCGCTTGCCCCGAGCGGTGAGCTTGGTCGAACCGTCGAGGGGTTGATAGTCGACCAAACCAAGCCACTCGTTGGCAATATCCAAATCACCCCCGATCCGGCCAAAGCGGGGATAGTCACGATCAACTTTACCGTTTCGGAGACATTGGAATCCGATCCGGTCGTCAAAATCAACAATCGCGCGGCAGAGCGGAAAGGGACGCAAAAATACAGTTATCAGTACACTGTTACCGGCTACGATCCGCAGGGAAAAACAAATGTCAGCTTTGATGTGACCGATCTGGCTTTGAATAAAAATGCCTCGCTTGCCGCTTTTACGGTCGACACTATCGCGCCGATTTTCTCAAACATCTTCAGCACGCCGCTCTTTGTTAAAGCGGGAGACAGCGCGTCAATCAGGTTTGATTCTTCGGAAAAATTAGCCTTTAATCCCGATGTTTCGGTCAATAGTAATTCTTGTACTTACAACTTAGTACTTAATACTTACAACTTCCCCCAATACACCTATGCCTACACCGTAACCGGCAACGACATTAACGGCCTCGCAACGATTGAGGTAGCCGGCGAGGATTTCGCCGGAAACAAAGGGAGCGCCAAGAGCGACAAGGTCTCTGAAAGTTTTACGATTGATACAATCAAGCCGACCGTTGCCTCTTATGAATCATCACCCAACAATACGGTTATTTCGACGCCGAGTCCTTTCACTCCGAATAACGATACGATCGATGATTCTACTACCGTTTATTACAACTTGAGCGAAGCGGGTTACGCGACTGTTCGTGTTTATGCGGTAGCCGACAAAGCCAACTATACATCGGCCGATTTTACCAACTCCAATCGGTCCTATAATTTGGTTAATAGCAGGTGGCAGGCCAGGGGAGAACAGCATCTGGTTTGGAACGGCCGGGTCTCCTATAATCTTACAAAATACGACAAAGACAACAATGGTTACGCCGATTCCGGAAAGTATGCCTTTATCGTAGAGGTCCGCGACGCGGCGGGCAATATTACGGAGAGAAAGTACGGCGGGACCGTTTGGGTTCAAGATGCCATTTTGGAAGTTGCTGTTCCGGAACAGTGGGAGGCTGATGAGCTAAAGAAAAAAGGGATTATTAATAATCCGCATCCCCGGATTTTTTCACCGAATGTCTATTCCGATACGACCATGTATTTCAGGGTGAATAAGGGGATTTATCCCAAGACCTGGAAGCCGCCGGAGTGGATCTCGGCGCAGGCGTTTGAAGACGATATTTCGTGGGAGAGCAAAACTGTCTCCGGCAATGATGCGGGAACTTATGAGGCCAAAGTTTACGATAAAAATGGGACACTGATCAAAACTATTGTGAGTAGCGCGAAGATCAAATCATCGCTCCTTATGGCGGTCAAATGGGATGGGAAGGATTCTTCCGGAAGTTTTGCCGCGGACGGGATGTATAAGATAGTAGTAACGGTTAGGGATTTTACCGGTGTCATGGCTAAGTATGGCAGTCCGTTTGAGCGGTGGATGATTTTGGATCGGACGGCGCCTGATTTAAAGAACCTGACGGTTACAAATGGATATATCAGTCCGAACTCTTCGCAGTCGACGGCGATAAAAAACACGACCATAAAGTATGATTTGGGCGATAATTTTGCCGCTTTGACCAACGAAGCGAACATCGTTTCCGCAAAGATTGAAGTTTATAATAATTTACAAAACATTATTGGACTGCAGTTGATCTCCAGGGAAGTTTTAGCGGCTACCGCTACTTATACCAAAGATTGGGATGGTTTGGTTACGGGTTCATCAAACTATGTCGGCACCGCTAATTCCGGAGGTTCCATTTATCCGGACGGAACCTATACTTATCGGATCACGGCGGGGGATGTGGCGGGGAACAATTCGGTAGCAACCGGAAGTCTGATAATAGATACGGGTAAGCCCACATTAAAAGCCGTTCCGGAATCCCAGAGCTGGAAGACTACTTTGTCTCCAACTCTTGATGTTGATGCCGGTTCGGCCGGGATAAAATTTGCGCAGTATGCCTGGCATTCTAGTTCGACCGTTCCAACTTCCGGATGGACTGATTTTACAGGGGGTTCTGCCGCTCCTCAAAACAGCGACGGGGAATGGTATTTGCATCTGCGGGCGGAGGACAATGCGGGAAATTCTTCGGCCAAGCTCTTCTCTGTTTATCAAAGAGACAATACTCCTCCGGTTATTGGTGCCAGCCCAACCTCAAGAGGGTGGGGATCATCAAATATTTCGGTAACGGTGAACGGTGCCGACAGTTATTCCAAAATTTACAGCATGGAATATGGTTGGTCAAACAGCACTTCCGCGCCGTCTAGTTGGACCAGTTATACCGATGGACAAACTATTACTCAGAGCGGTGATGGGACGTGGTATTTGCATTTGAAGGCAACCGACAACGTTGGCCTATCGGCCGGGACTTATACCGGACCATATTATAAGGATTCTGTTGCGCCAACTATCATTCCGCCGTCAGGCACTTTGTCTTTTAATCCCTATTTGAACAGTCAATCTTTAAGTTTTTCGGCAAGCGATTCTTCTCCGTCATCGGGGTCGCTTACGGTTACTGCCGCGATCAAATACAACGGGACAACAATCAAAGATTTGACGCTTACAAAATTAGGAGATACTTATTCAACTTCCTGGGACGGAAAAAACAGCAGTGATGATTATGTAAATGAAGGGAATTATACCCTGGAAATTTACGCGAAGGATGGCGCGGGAAATTTCAGCACTTCGACCCCTACTATAACATTGGCGGATGATCAGAGGATAACAAATAATACAATAGATTCTATTAGTCCTTATTTGATAATGCATGGGGATATGATATTGAAATGGATTGAGGGATATTCAGATGCGGGTAGTTTTTTGGCTGAGGCAGAGGGAGGAGAATTTAATGACTGGTATACTAATGTTAGAGACAGATGTTATGCTGGAGCTGCTTTTACGGTCGATCATATCCAAAATCTAACAATAAATTTGAAGGCGAATGGTGGATATGGTAGTGATAGCAGTGGGAATAACTGTTTCTATAAAATTAAAACTGGGGACAGTCCGAGCAATTACAATCCTGAAAAAGAATATGGGGATCCAACAACTGATCTTGCCGGCGCTTATTGGGCATATCCAGGAAATTTAGATAAGACCGTAACATTTACTCTTTCTCCAGGTAAATATTATTTCATAACAAGGGTTATAATTGGTACAAGAGTAAGAGCTGATATTTCAATGTCATCGACAATTTCCGACCGTAAACACTATCAATATTCTTCTGCCAGTTCCGATTTGGGTAAAACATGGGGAGAAATTGCTGGCCCCACGAACGTAGATTCTTATTATACAAATCGTCCAAGTGGATTAGAAGGTAAGGATTACGGTTTTGAGGTTTATGTCCAAAATGGTGACTTGTATTATAAAAAAACAAGATGGCTAGATCAGGTTTCTTGGACAGCAAAGATAACGAGTAGTGGAAAAACAAGCAATCCTTCAATTAGAAATGATACATCAGATAATGTCTATGTTTCTTGGCAAGATACTCGTGATGGCAACTCGGAAATCTACTTCCAAAAAGTTCCCTCCAACTTTGCTCCCATAAACAGTCCGTCCATGACAGCTTTGAAAGTTAAAAATGATCCAACAACTCTCGAAGCCAAAACCGCTACCGAACCAGAAATCACCTATCCCAAAGACAGTGTAACGGTTACAACCCTCCGCCCTGAATTCAAGTGGATAGGACTTCGTGGAACAACCGACTACCGCATCAACCTTGGCAAAACTGCTTTGCTTTCAACTCCAGATCGGACTTACAATAAAAACGCAACTCAAACCGAAGCGAGTCCGACTGACGGCAGTATTCCGTCATTTGTATACTCAATCCATGAATTTGATTCCGGCCTGGATCGCGGCACTTGGCAATGGCAAGTCTTGGCTAATCCCGGCGCGACTAATGAAGCAAAATCGGCTATAGCTACATTTATCGTCGACCCACCGATGACGATCACCGGAATAACCAACTATCCGAATCCATTTAATCCGAACAAAGAAAAAACCAAGCTTCGCTATCGCTTGGGTGCCGAAGCGGACGACGTCATCATTCGGATTTATGACCTGACCGGCTCTCTCGTCCGCGAACTGGACGGGACGACCCATGGCGAATCAAGTTCGATTTGGAGCAAATATAACGATGTCGAATGGGACGGCCGCAACGATCGCGGGGACTTGGTGCTTAATGGAATATACCCATTTGAGGTAGTCGCAAAACTAGGAGGTATAAGTGCAAATGGACGTGGCAAAATCGCTGTTCTTAAGTAGTTTCTGTCTCTTATTGGCTGTAGCCCCGGCTTTTGCGGTGGGGCAGGCGGGATTAGATTTCGATGTTCTATCCGTTGGAGTCGGCGCTCGGCCATTGGGAATGGGGGGCGCTTTTACCGCGGTGGCAGATAACGCCGATGCCCCGTATTGGAATCCGGCCGGCTTGGGCTACCTAAAAAATAACGAAATTACCACCATGCAAACGCGGCTCTCAACCGATGCCGACCATTATTATGTCAGCTACATCCAGCCGCTATGGAAAGGAACGCTTGGAATTTCATGGATCCAGATCAGCGCCGGAAGTTTATCCAACACTTCGGCGACGGTTGATGCCTATAACGAAGTGAACACCATTTCTATCTTCTCATATTTTTCCAACGCCTATCTCCTCTCATACGGATTAAAGATCACCGAAAGAATTTCCGCCGGATTGACCGCGAAATATCTAAGTTCGGATATGTCAAAAATTTCAGGAGGGCAGGGGTATGGATATTCGATCGCTCCCGGCGTGATGCTTAAGCCAAACGATATCTTTACGATCGGCCTAAGAATCGACGAATTGTTCAACAAGGTGGTCTGGGGAACAGGGTCGGCCGAAAAGGCTCCGCCGAAACTGCATCTGGGGATCGCCGCCCGGCCGGTCCTTCCAAAAATCTCCGGATTATTTTCTCTCGATTTTTCACAGACGATGAAAGAGGGCTATATCGGCTCTTTCGCCCTGGGGTACGAGTGGGAACGGCAGGGGCTGTCGCTCCGCTGCGGCTACGCCGATTCCTCTTTCTCCGCCGGTGCCGGCTTTGAATCGGGAGTGGCAAGGATCGATTACGCTTATGTTCAGTCGAATGAACTCACGCGCTCAAATTGCCACCGCATCTCTTTATCCGGCAAGTGGTAATTGCCCCTCCCTTCAAAATATGATAATATTTCTTTAAGAGAGGTAATATAATATGAAAAAATACAAACTAAAAAACCCCAAAGAACCCGAATTGTTTCGCCAGTATTTCACCTACGACACTGTTCCCAGAATCACATTGAGCAGCAGAAGAATTCCGGTCAATCTCCCCAAAAAGATCTGGATCACCGACACCACTTTTCGCGATGGACAGCAGAGCCGCCCGCCGTATACCGTCAAACAAATTGTCGATCTTTTCGATATGATGCACGAAATGGGCGGCCCGAAGGGGATCATCCGCCAAACCGAGTTCTTTTTATATTCCGACAAAGACAAAGAGGCGGTCTACAAGTGCATGGAAAGGGGCTATAAATTTCCCGAAATCACCGGCTGGATCCGCGCGGTAAAAGCGGATTTTCAACTGGTAAAAGAGATGGGGCTGAAAGAGACCGGAATCTTGACCTCCTGCTCCGATTATCATATCTATATGAAGATGAAAAAAGACCGCAAACAGATCTTTGAACAGTTTGTCGGCATTGTCGCCGCGGCTCTTGAAGCGGGCGTTATTCCCCGCTGCCACCTTGAAGATATCACCCGTGCCGATATGTACGGCTTTGTTTTGCCCTTTGTCCAAAAGCTGATGGAGATGTCCAAAGAGGCCAAAATTCCGATCAAAGTCCGCGCCTGCGATACGCTCGGCTACGGCGTTCCGCACGTTGAAGCCGACTTGCCCCGTTCCGTACCTAGGATTATCCATCTTTTATTAAAAGAAGGGGGAATCCCGCCGGAACAGTTGGAATGGCACGGGCACAACGATTTCCATTACGTCCATTCGGCCGCCGTCGCCGCTTGGCTCTACGGCTGCCCGGTCGTCAATGCCGCCTTGCTCGGTTTTGGAGAGCGGACCGGCAATCCGCCGTTGGAATCGATGCTGATCTCCTATATCGCGTTGACCGGAAAAACCGACGGAATAAATACCAGGACAATTACTAAAATCGCCAATTATTTCAGAAGAGAAATGGGCTTTTATATCCCGCCGAATTATCCTTTTGTGGGATCGGAATTTAACGTAACTCGCGCCGGCATCCACGCCGACGGGATCATGAAGAACGAAGAAATTTATAATATCTTCGATACCAAAAAGATCCTCGACCGTCCGATCGGAGTCGCGATCACCGACAAGTCGGGTCTGGCCGGAATCGCTTTGTGGCTGAATAACATGTTAAGTTTAAGAGGGGACAATAAGATCCAAAAAGACAATCAATCTGTTTACGCGATTTATAAATGGGTGGAAGAGCAGTACCAGGGGCATCGGACCACTTCGATCTCCAACGAAGAGATATTGAAACTGGTCAAAATTTACCTACCCGAGCATTATAAGTCGCTAAAGGAAAGGATCCTCCAATAATGGCGTACACGGTTACACTGATTCCGGGCGATGGGATCGGTCCGGAAATTTCCGAAGCGGCAAAAAGATGCATTGACGCGACCGGAGTTAAAATTAACTGGGAGATTGAACATGCCGGCGTCGATATTATGGAAAAAGCGGGGACTCCTCTTCCCGATTCGGTCATCGCTTCAATTAAAAAGAACAAGGTTGCTTTAAAAGGTCCGATCACCACACCAATTGGAACCGGATTCCGCTCTGTCAATGTCGCCATCCGCCAGATTTTGGGGTTATATGCCTGTCTCCGCCCTGCCAAATCATACGTCGGAGTCCGTTCGCGCTACGAAAAGATTGATCTGGTTATTGTCCGTGAAAACACCGAAGACCTTTATGCTGGAATAGAATTTGAGCACGGAAAAAAAGAAACACTTGGTTTAATTGATTACATTGAAAAGAGCATCCACAAAAAAATCCTTCCCAGTTCCGGGATCAGTATCAAGCCGATCTCAAAAGAGGGGACGGAGAAGCTCGTCAAGTTCGCTTTTGATTACGCGGTGAAGCATAACCGCAAAAAAGTTACCGCGGTGACCAAAGCCAATATCATGAAATTTACCGACGGCTATTTTTACGCGATTGCCCGCGAAGTCGCAAAGGCTTACCCAAAAATTGAATACGAAGAACGCCTGATCGATAATATGTGCATGCAGTTGGTCCAGAAACCGGAGCTTTATGATGTTTTGGCCCTGCCGAATCTTTATGGAGATATAATTTCTGACTTATGCGCCGGTTTGATCGGAGGCTTAGGGATTGCCCCGGGGGCAAATATAGGGGAGGGGATGGCGGTCTTCGAGGCGGTACACGGTTCCGCGCCAAAATACAAAGGAAAAAATGTCGTCAATCCGACCGCGATGATCTTGTCCGGAGTTTTGATGCTCGATTATCTGGGAGAAAAAGCGGCGGCACAGAAACTTGAATCCGCCGTTGCCGCCGTTATTGCCGAAGGGAAAGATGTAACCTACGATATGAAACCGCATCGGGACGACCCCAGTGCTGTTGGCACTTCACAGATGGCGGACGCGATAATTGCCAAGGTCAAAAATGCCTAAACTTTCGGTCATCGGCGCCGGGAATGTCGGCGCGACCTGCGCTCAAAGATTGGTTGAAAAGGACCTTGGGGACGTTGTTCTCGTTGATATAATAGAAGGGATCCCGCAGGGGAAGGCGCTTGATATCTACCAGTCGGCTTCGATTGAGGGCTTTTCTTCCCAAATAACCGGGACCAATGACTTTTCGGAGATAAAAGATTCGGATGTCGTGGTGGTTACCGCCGGGCTGGCCCGAAAACCGGGGATGACCCGCGAAGACCTGTTGCGTAAAAATGCCGCAATCATCACCGCAGTCTGCGAAAATATCAAAAAATACGCCCCTAACTCTATCATTATAATGGTATCTAATCCTCTGGATGTCATGACCCAGCTGGCAATGAAAGTGACCGGCTTTGATCCGAAAAGGGTGGTGGGGATGGCGGGGATGCTTGATTCTGCCCGTTTATCCGCCTTTATCGCCATGGAAGCCGGATGCAAGCCGTCGGAGGTCTCCGCCATGATTTTGGGTTCGCACGGCGACTCAATGGTTACAATAAAAAGCCAAATCACGGTTAAAGGGAAGCTTTGGTCCAATGATAAACTTGATGCGCTGATCGAAAGAGCCAAAAACGGCGGGGCAGAGATCGTCGCGCATCTTAAAACCGGCTCGGCTTTTTATGCTCCTTCTTCCGGCGCGGCGTTTATGGTTGAGCAGATTATAAAAGATAAGAAAGATTTGATTCCTTGTACCTGCTACTTGACCGGACAGTACGGCTTATCTAATGTATATATAGGAGTTCCATGCAGGTTGGGGGAGAAGGGAATAGCAGAAATAGTCGAAATTGATCTTAATAATGATGAGCTGGCTACCCTTCAGAAATCCGCTAATATAGTAAGGCAAAACTTTGCTCTTCTCCTATAAACTCTAAATTCTAAACTCTAAACAAATTCTAATTACCGAAATCATAAATTCGAAACTTAGAATTTTGAACGTTTGAACTTTAAATTTATTTAGAATTTAGGGTTTAGGATTTGTATAAAGAACTATTGACATCTAAAAAAGAAACATGCTACAATTAGCACTCAAGTTAGGTGAGTGCTAACAATTTCAGGAGGAGGTGAAAGTAAAATATGGCAAAAAAGATGACACCATTGGGAGACAGGGTTCTGGTAAAGCCGGCGCCGTCGGAGGAAAAGACCAAATCGGGGATCGTTCTTCCCGACTCCGCTAAGGAAAAGCCGCAAGAAGGGACCATCGTCGCGGTTGGGTCCGGTCGGGTTTTGGACAACGGACAAAAGGTTCCTTTGGAGGTAAAAGTCGGTGACACCGTCATTTATTCCAAATACGGCGGGACCGAAATCAAATTGGACGGAGAAGAATTCATTATTCTCCAAGAGAGAGACATCTTGGCGATAAAATAAGGAGGCGATATATAAAATGGCATCAAAAGAATTGCTTTTTGGCGACGACGCGTGGCGCGCCGTTGAAAAGGGCGTGACCAAAGTCGCGGAAGCAGTAAAAATTACGCTTGGACCTCGCGGGAGGAATGTCGTAATCGAGAAAAAATGGGGATCACCGACGATTACCAACGACGGGGTTACCATAGCGAAAGAGATTGACCTTGAAAATCCGTTTGAAAATATGGGGGCACAGCTTTTAAAAGAGGTCGCTTCCAAGACCAACGATATCGCGGGAGACGGGACCACCACCGCAACTTTGCTTGGTCAGATTATTTTTAAAGAGGGCTTAAAGGCCGTCGTTTCCGGGATCAACCCGATGGCGCTCAAGCGCGGGATCAACATGGCGGTTGAAAAGGCCGTTTCGGAACTGAAGAAACAGTCCCGCCCGGTTGAAGATAAGGAAGCGATCGCCCAGGTTGCTTCCATTTCGGCCAACAACGATCCGGAGATCGGGAACCTGATCGCCGACGCGATGGAAAAAGTCGGGAAAGACGGGGTCATCACCGTTGAAGAATCAAAGGGGATTGAAACCTCTCTTGACGTGGTTGAAGGGATGCAGTTTGACAAGGGCTACGCTTCTCCCTACATGGTCACCGACCGTGAACGGATGGAATGCGTCCTTGAAGACTGCTTCATGCTGATCACCGACAAGAAAATTTCGGCGATCAAAGACCTGCTTCCCGCTTTGGAGAAGACGGTCCAGCTGAGCAAGCCCCTGCTCATCATTGCCGATGAGATCGAGGGTGAAGCTTTGGCGACAATCGTGGTCAACAAGATCCGCGGGACATTAAACTGCGTAGCGGTTAAGGCCCCCGGGTTCGGAGACCGCAGGAAAGCCATGCTTGAAGATATCGCTATTTTGACCGGCGGCGAAGTCATCTCGGAAGACAAGGGCTTGACCCTTGAAAATATCCAGGACGGCTGGTTCGGCAAGGCCAAAAAGATCGTAGTGAGAAAAGAAGACACCACGATCATTGAAGGTGCCGGAACGCAAAGGGCGATCAAAGACCGCGTTGCACAGATAAAGAAGGAGATCGAGCAATCGGATTCTTCTTACGACAAAGAGAAACTGCAGGAGCGGCTGGCAAAGCTCTCCGGCGGGGTCGCGATCGTTAAGGCGGGAGCTCCTACCGAAACCGAGCTGAAAGAAAAGAAACATCGCATTGAAGATGCCTTGTCGGCCACCAGGGCCGCGGTTGAAGAGGGGATCATTGCCGGCGGAGGATCATCGTTTATGCACATCCTTTCGGCTCTCGAAAAGTTTGAAAAAGAGACTTTAGGGGACGAGAAGGTTGGGGTTAGCATTATCCGCAAGGCGCTCGAAGAGCCGTTGAAGCAAATCGCGCGCAATGCCGGATTCGAAGGTTCGGTGGTAGCGGAAAGGGTTAAAAAAGAGAAAGAGGGTTACGGTTTCAACGCCCAGACATTCGATTATACCGATATGTTTAAGGCGGGGATCGTCGATCCGCTCAAAGTTACCCGCTCCGCGCTGCAGAACGCGGCTTCAATCGCTTCGATGTTGTTGACAACCGAAGTGCTGGTTGCCGAAAAGCCGGAACCGGATAAGGGGATGCCTCAAATGCCGGGCGGCGGCGGAATGGGCGGCATGGGTGGAATGGGCGGTATGGGCGGCATGATGTAGTCCTTCGCTCCTTCGGAGCTTCGGACTATTTAGTCTAGAATTGGAAGAGAGGCCAGACGCAAGTTTGGCCTCTCTTTTTTGTGAAATTTTTGCTAAAATCTAACGATAAATATACATGGTAAGAATTGTTCAGGCTTCCGCAGGGTTGTTTAGGCATCGTTTGGGCGTACACAGACAAATAGTCGGTTCTAATCAGAGTTCCGCATTGAGCCAACCGCTCAGCTCCTTTCTTTCAACCTATGGAACAATGTTGCTGCTTTCTCCTCTTTGTGTTTTGGGGTTATTTGGTGTAACCGGAACAGCATCAAAAGGGCGCCCCGAAAGGTTTGAAATAAGGGGACAAAGCATTTTTCCCAAATATGCCATGGGAAGAGTCTTGGTGATAAAGGAAGAAAATGATCTTAGCAGTTTTCCTTGTAGGATTGGTTTGAGCGATGAAGAAGTTGAAGCTAAAACGGCAAGATTACAAAGGGTTTTTGAAAGAGTCGGCCAAGCATTAACGGATATAGCAGGGATAACCGGAGAATTGAGCGGTCTTGAGGGGATATTTGGGGAAATGCGGGAGTTTTTACTCGATCATATGCGAGAACAAAAAACAAATCTTGCTTCGGCCATTAACGCTTTTCTTGATACAGAAGCATGTATCGCGCTAAAGAACAGTTCCGATGCAAAATTCAGTTCTATCTACCAGGACATCGTAAGATTGGGGTTAAAATTATTAAATATATACCGCGGGAATTTTTTTGATGTCCAAGAAGAAATAAGTAAATATAAAAGACGGGACATCATAATTGCGGCCGAAGATATTTGCCCGTCTGACTTAGCGGCATTATGCGGTACGGACAGCGTAAAAGGAGTCTTGCGCAAAACTGGAAATCTCATGGACCACAACAGCATCGGCATAAGAAACAAAGGATGCGCGGGAATGGTTTCATTGGAAAAAGGATTTGGGAATATACGTTCGGATAATTACGTGATCATTGACGGGCACCGGCAATTTATCATTGTCAATCCGACCAGAGCAGAAATCAAAAAATACCGGGCCTTGATTGACAAACAAAATCAAATAGAAAAAATGACGGCAAAAACAAGAAATAGGCCGGCTAAAACAAAAGAGGAAGTTACCATTGACCTTTACGGAAACGTTATGCAGGAAGAAGACCTGCCCCTGCTCAGGCAAAAAAAAGCGGTCGGAATCGGGCTGGTGCGCACCGAGGCTTTCATTGCAAAAGACAGAGGAGAGAGTCGCCCTTCTCCGCCCACAAAAGAAGATCAAGCCGTTTATTATGAAGACATCGTTTATGCTTCTCCGGGATCGGTAACATTTAGAACGGTTGACGTGTCCAAAGATAAACAGCTTCCTTTTGTAATCCCCTTATCCGAAAACAATCTTTCCGATCCCAGAAAAATAGGGATTGGGGCTTGTTTGGATATGAGCAGTCCGTATTATTCCATTTTTAGAGATCAATTGGCCGCATTGCTTGGATTAGATTTTAGAAATAAGACAATTAAAATAATGTTCCCTTTGGTTCTTGAACCGCGGCAGTTAGAAAAAGCCATGGGAATGGTTTCAGATATTATAGGGAATAATCCCAAGAAAAAAGAACGTTTCGCTTTCGGAATTATGGTTGAACACCCCGAAACAGTCGCCAACTTACCCCAATTTTTAGAAAATCCGGATTTGCAATTTATAAGCGTTGGGACCAACGACCTAACACAATATTCTACCAAGGTCAGCCGATATTCGGAAGAAAAAACGGCAAACGAGCTTGATCCAAGACATTTAAAACAACTTGCCCATATCTATGATCATGTAAAAACAGCAAACGAAAAAAGAAGAGAGCGGGAATTTTCAGAAATCGACCTCTCCTGTTGCGGAGACATGGGAAATACCTATTATGGCTTTTTAACGCTTTTAGCCTATGGGATCAGGAAAATAAGCATAGCAACTCCATTTATTGACGCGGCAAGGTTTATTGTGCAAAACATTGTTTTTTCCGATTTGGCGATTTTAAGGTCAAGATTGCAAGACGCGACAACCCCTGAGATGGCAAGATGGCTTATCGATAAATTTATTGAAGAAAAAATTGAGGATGGCAGTTGGGATGGCGGGCTAAAAAAACTATTCGGACATTTAAAAAGCGGAGTTGCCACTTAATTGTTTTAGCGGAAAAACATTCCCAATATTCAAAATTAACCCCGGATCAAACCCTTTCTTAATTTGGATCATTCCGGCAATCCCGGAATCGCCGTACATTTCCCTTAAGTAATCGTGCTTAATTTTGCCGATCCCGTGTTCGGCGGAGACGGTCCCGCCAAGAGAGACCGCTTTTTTGACAAATTTCATGATGAGCTCTTTTGCCAACGGAATATCCGCCTGTGTTCTTGGGACCAGATTGACATGCAGATGGCTCTGCCCAATGTGTCCAAACTTGACATAAAACAGTTGTAAGTCGTAAGTACTAAGTACTAAGTTGTAAAAAGCAAACATCTCACGGAATTTTGAATCCGGGACAGCTATATCTGATGCGAATTTGACGGTGTGGTGTTTCTTGAATTCCTCATTGATATGTTCCGGCATCGAGTGGCGGAATTCCCACAGTTCTTCTTTCTGCTTTTCATTCATCCCCACCCAGGTCTCCCCCTCAAGCTCCAAATAGTTGTCGTCAACAATTTTTTGTTCAAAATAAATCGCGCACTTTTTCCCTTTGCCGAGCAATTCAATCGAATTAAAATCAAAATACTCAATCATCAAAATATCTTCTCGCTCTCTCAGTTTTTCGGTAAGGTCTATCGCTGCCTCTTCTGAATCCAAAAAAACAATACAGTCAAAAGTGTTTTCGATCCGATCAATCAGGTTTACTTCAATTTCAGAAACAATCCCCAAGGTCCCTTCGCTTCCGATAAAAAGGTCAATCTGTTCCATATCCGGCGTGGAATAGTAGCCGGCCGAACTTTTCAGCCTTGGCAGTTCAAGCGGGCGGCTTCGGGTTAAGCTTAGAATTTCTCCGGTGCTTAAGATGACTTTTAACCGTTTAATGTGGTTTCTGGTCGGGCCCATGCGTAAGCTCCGCGCACCGGAGGCGTTGGTCGCCACATTCCCGCCCAGATATGCGCTCTTTTCGGTCGGATCGGGGGCATACATTAAGCCCTCTTTTTTTAAGGCGTTATCAAGCTGGTCCAAGCTCACTCCCGGCTGTATTAACGCCGTTTTGGCCTTTTTATCGATAGCTATTATTTGATTGAGTTTCTCGGTCGATAAGACCCAGCCGCCAAAGGGGATCCTCCCGCCGGTGGTCCCGGTCCCGGCACCGGAGATCGTCAGCGGGGTCTTTTTTGAAGAGCATTCTTTGACTGCTTCAAGGATTTCTTTGTCGTTTTCGGGGAGATAAGCCCCCTCCGCGTATCCTCCCTGCAAGTTTGAGCTGTCTTCCAAATATCCTTTGATCATGTCAGGATCGGTTTTTCTTAGCATAGTTCCATTATAGCTTGCCTATTGGCTTGTGCAAATGGTATAATTACACTATAATAAGCAACGAATAGGCTCGAACAAAAAAGTGGGAAAAACCCACTTTTGTCTTTAGAGGTAGGGAGGGGCAATATCCTCCCAAATAAAAATGAAGATACAAAAATTTAAAGAGATGCTCAAACAGATCCAGGAGGAGCGCAATATCAATAAAGAAGATATTGTCTCCGCTCTGCAGGAGGCCCTTTTACTCGCCGCCCGCAAGCGTTTTCCCGACAAAGAGACTGTCGAGGTCAAATTAAGCGAAGAAGGGGAGGCGCAGATCTATGACCAGGGTATTGATATCACCCCCTCTGATTTTGGGCGGCTGGCAGCCCAAACCGCCAAGCAGGTAATTTTACAAAGGATCCGCGAAGCGGAAAAAGACGGTATTTTTAAAGAATACCAGGAAAAAGTCGGACAATTAATCAACGGAACGGTCCAGCGCCGGGAACCCTACGGCTATATGATCAACATCGGAAGGATTGAGACCTTTCTCTCTTTTGAAGAGGCGATCCCGGGTGAAATTTTTAAGCCGCATGAAAGGGTTCGGGTCATCATCCTTGACGTCAAAAAATCTCCCAAAGGGCCGGTAGTCATCGTCTCCCGCGCCCATCCCAATTTTATAAAACTCCTTTTTGAAATGGAAGTCCCCGAAATACAGGACAAGATCCTTGAGATCAAGGGGATTGCCAGGGAACCGGGACGCAGGACCAAGATTGCGCTGGTCTCTTCCGATCCGAATGTCGGGGTGGTTGGTACCTGTGTTGGACAGATGGGGGGGAGGATCCAGAATATCACCAGGGAAATCAACGGAGAGAGGATCGATATCATAGAATGGTCGGATAATCCCAAAAAGTTTATTTCTTCGGCTCTCTCTCCCGCCAAATCGGTCGGGATTGAAATAAACGAAGAAGCAAAATCGGCCCGGGTTATCTTTGATCCGTCGGAGCTGTCGCTTGCGATCGGGAAAGAGGGACAAAATGTCCGGTTGGCCGCGCGGCTGACCGGTTATAGAATAGATATTATCTCGAAAGAAGAGAGCAAGAAAGAGGAAATCAAAAAAGATGGCGAAAAAAGCACCGACAAAGAAAACGCTTAGGGTCAGCGCCCTGGCCAAAGAACTTGGCAAGACCAGCAAGGAATTGCTTGCGATCCTTAAAGATTTAGGGATCCCGGCCAAAACCCACGCCAGCACCATCGAAGAAGAATCTGTCAAAATAGTTAAAGAATTATTGGAACCAAAAAAGGTTGCCTCTCCCGTTCCGGTTCATCCCGTTCCCGTTCCGCCTCCACCTCTTCCTATTCCTACTCCTCCTATGCCTACGCCTATGCCTATGCCTATGCCTTCTCCCCCTCCCCAGGTTAAGTCGATTAAGATAAAGGGTGAGGGTATAATCGTCAAGGACCTTGCCGACCTCTTAAAAATAAAGACGACCGATGTCATCAAAGAGCTGATGAAGAAGGGGTTCCTATTAAACATTAACCAATCGCTAAACGCCGAAGTGGCCAAACAGGTGGCGGAGCAATTCGGTTTTACCGTTGAGGTTGTTATGCGGGAAGAGAAGAAGCACGAAGTCCTTTTGTCCGACCTGCACGAATTAAAAACGCGTCCTCCGGTGGTAACGATTATGGGACATGTCGACCACGGAAAAACAAAACTACTCGATGCGATCCGCGCAACCAAAGTCGCCGAGTCCGAAGCGGGGGGGATCACCCAGCACATCGGCGCATATCAAGTTGAAATCAAGGGGAAGAAAATTACTTTCCTCGATACCCCCGGCCACGAGGCCTTTACCGCTCTGCGTGCCAGGGGAGCCAAAGCTACCGATATCGCGGTCTTAGTCGTGGCGGCCGATGATGGGGTGATGCCGCAGACGATCGAAGCGATCGACCACGCCAAAGCGGCGGGGGTCCCAATCATTGTGGCCATAAATAAAGTAGATAAGCCGGATTCCAATCCGGATAAAGTTAAACAACAATTGACCGAACACAAATTGGTTTCGGAGGATTGGGGGGGAGACACTATCATGCTCCCGGTTTCCGCCAAAAATAAGACCGGGATAGACGAACTGCTGGAGATGATCCTTCTGGTGGCCGAAGTCCAGGAACTGAAAGCCAATCCGGGAGTTCCGGCAACCGGAGTCGTTATCGAATCAAAATTAGACAAGGGGAGAGGGCCGGTCGCGACAATATTGATAAAGAACGGGACCCTGAAGGTTGGCGACGCTTTTGTCGCCGGCAAGGCCTACGGGAAAATTCGGGCCCTGATCAATAGCTTCGGAAAACGGGTCAATAAGGGCTTTCCCTCTTCTCCCGTGGAAATCCTGGGAGCATCGATTGTTCCCCAGCCGGGAGAACTTTTTGAAGTAGTCGCGGATGACAAGGTTGCCCGTCAGACGGCGGAAGATAATCTTGCCAGCCAAAAATTTTCACAGCACGGGGCGCAGACGCTTGAAAGCTTCAGCCAAAAAATAAAAGAAGGGGAAAGGAACGACCTTAAGATAGTACTAAAAGCGGATGTGCAGGGATCGCTCGAAGCGATCGCGCAGTCCCTCCAAACTCTTGAAGTTAACATTATCCACGCTCAGGTGGGAGAAATTTCCGAAAGCGATGTCCTGCTGGCGGAAGCGTCAAACGCGATCATCATCGGGTTTAACACTCTGGTTTCATCAAGAGCCCGCGAAATCGCCCGGACCGAAGGGGTTAATATCCGTCTTTATAATATTATTTATAAGGTAATAGACGACGTCAAAAAGGCGATGGAGGGCTTGCTGGCGATAGAGTATGAGGAAGTCGTGATCGGCAAGGGAGAAGTTCGGAACACCTTTAAATATTCAAAAGTCGGCGTAATCGCCGGTTGTTTTGTCCTTTCCGGAAAAATTGTGCGGGGCGCCGGTTTAAGAGTATTCCGCGATTCCAAGCTTATTTACGAAGGAAAAGTTGAAAACCTAAAAAGATTTAAAGATGACGTAAAAGAGGTCCTGGAGGGCTTTGAATGCGGGGTTTCGATAAACGGCTACGAAGATTTCAAAGAAAAAGACCAGCTGGAAATTTTCGAAATGAGGGAAAAAGGAAAGAGTGAATAACCGGGAAAAAAGGATCGGCGAGCTTATTAAGGAAAAGATCAGCACGCTTTTGAGGGAAAAAGTTGCCGATCCCCGGATCGGGTTTGTTTCCATCATCGATGTGGAAGTCGCTCCCGATTTAAAATCGGCAAAAGTATTCATCAGTATTTTTGGCACGGAAAAGGCCCAAAAAGAGAGCATGGCAGGGCTCTTAAGCGCCAAGGGGTTCATCCAGGGCGAAGTCGGGCGCACCCTTGATCTTCGCTATACTCCTGTCTTAACTTTTATCGCGGATAAGACGATGGAAAGGGCCAGCCGGATCATGGCGATCATGAACCGGTTGGAAAAAGAGGCGGTTGAGAGCCGCAAGGCAAGCAATGAAAAGCATCTACGACCAAATAAAAGATCTCGTAATTTTAAGTAAGACCATTTTAATTGCCGGACACATCGATCCCGACGGCGATACTTTGGGATCGATGGTCGCGCTCAAGATTATTCTTGAAAAGCTCGGCAAATCGGCAGAAATGTTTTCCCAAGACGGTGTCCCCGAAAATTATCTTTTTCTTCCCCGGTCGGCAGAGATCAAAAAAGCTCCCTTGTTAAAAGAATATGACCTTCTGATAACGGTCGATGCCTCGGACCTGACCAGAGTAGGCGATTTAAAGGTTAAAGCTAAAAAAATTATCAATATCGACCACCATGCCGACAATTCTAATTTCGGTGATATTAATTGTGTTGAACTGCTCTCATCCGTCGCCGAGCAAATTTACAAACTGGCGAAAGAGTTTAATGTAGAGATCACCGAAGAGATTGCCCAGGGGCTTTATGTTTCGATCATAACCGATACCGGAAACTTTAGATATTCAAATACTCTCCCCAGTACTTTTCATACCGTTTGCGCCCTGGTCGGCAGCGGAGTTATTCCTTGGCAGATCGCGTCAAATGTGTACGACAACCGGACAATCCCAAGCATGAAGGTTTTGGCGTATGCGTTGGAAAAGATCAAGACGGCGAAAAACGGGCGTTTGATCTGGTCAACCGTTTCTCTTTCCGCCATAAAAAAGAAAAAGGCCAATCATGAGGACTTGATCAGTGTGATCGACTATTTGAGGTCGGTTAAAGGGATTGAGATCGCGGTTTTTATAAGGGAAGAAGAGAAAAATAAAATCAAGGTCAACTTCCGTTCAAGGGGAAGGGCCAATGTCTCCAAAATTGCAAGAGAGCTGGGAGGTGGGGGACACATCCAGGCGGCCGGGACCACTCTCAAGATGCCGATAGCCAAAGCGGAAAAAAAGGTTATTAAAACGGTCCTCAAATACCTCTAATGGATGGAATAATCGTTGTCGACAAGCCTACGGGCTGGACTTCTTTTGATGTCTGCGCAAAAATCCGCAATTTAACTAAAACCCAAAAAGTCGGCCATTCCGGGACCCTTGATCCGATGGCGACCGGCGTTCTGGTCTGTTTTTTGGGGAGAGCCACCAAAACCATACAGAACCATGTGGGAGCGGACAAGGAGTATGAGGGGGAGATGACCTTGGGGGTCACGACTGATACATATGATGCTGATGGGAAGGTCATAAGTAAGGACAGCACACTGTGCTGTCCCAACAAAGATCAAATCCAAGAACTCTTCAAGAGAAACCTCGGTAAACAGAAGCAAAAACCTCCGATGTATTCGGCAAAAAAGATCAACGGGAAGCCGCTCTACAAGCTTGCCCGCCAGGGGATTACGATCGAGCGGCCGGACAAAGATATCGAGATCCATTCTTTTGATCTTCTTGGCATTATGGGAGATAAGATACGGTTTAAGCTAAAGTGTTCAAAGGGAACCTATGTTCGTGTCTTAGCCCATGAGATCGGACAGGAGCTTGGCTGCGGCGCGCACTTGTCTGCCTTGCAACGCACCGCCGCGGGTTCTTTTCGGATCGAATCCGCGCACACGATCGACCAAATCATCGCCTTGAGTCAGGAGAACAAATTAGCTACAATACTATTGCCATATGGATAAAAAAGAGGCAAGAAAGATAATTCAGGATTTAACCAGGCAGGTTCTACACCATAACGAGCTTTATTACGCCAAAGACGCTCCGAAGATTTCCGATGCCGAGTACGACCGGCTCTTCCGTGAGTTGAAAAAACTAGAAGCGGAATTTCCCGACCTGGCCAAAGCCGATTCTCCGACCAAAAGAGTAGGGGCTCCTCCGCTTCAAAAATTTGAAACCGTAAAACATAAGAGTAAAATGCAGTCGCTTGATAACGCCATGAATATCAAAGAGCTGGAGGATTTTGATGAACGGGTACGCAAAGCGCTCGGAAAGGACGAGATCGAATATGTCTGCGAGTTAAAGATCGACGGCCTGGCGGTCGTTTTGGAATATAAAGAGGGAAAGTTTCTTCGTGGGGCAACCCGTGGGGATGGGGTTACCGGTGAAGATGTAACGCTTAACCTTCTAACCATCAAAGATATTCCCCAAAAGGCGGACAAGTTTTCGGGGGAGGTGCGGGGAGAGGTTTACCTGCCATATAATGATTTTGTTAAGCTCAATGAAGATAGGGAAGAAGCCGGTGAGGCGCGGTTTGCCAATCCGAGGAATGCCGCCGCCGGATCACTGCGCCAGTTGGATTCACAAGTTACAGCCAGGCGTCCATTGAGTATTTGGTGTTATTTTGGCAGTGTCGAGAGCTCAAGACTCAAGACTCACACTCACACTCTGGACTATTTGAAAGAGCTTGGTTTTAAGATTAATCCAAACATTAAGCTCTGTCCCGGCCTTAAAGAAGTAAAAGAATATATTAAACACTGGGAAACCGCGCGCGAGAAGCTTAACTATGAGATTGACGGCATCGTTGTGAAGGTCAATGATCTGATAGATCAGCGGGATTTGGGATCGACCTCCCGCGCTCCGCGCTGGGCGATCGCTTTCAAATATCCTCCGCTGCAGGCCAAAACGATTGTCGAAGACATTCAGGTTCAAGTCGGCCGGACCGGGGCGATTACGCCGGTAGCGCATCTGAAGCCGGTTCATTTGGCCGGCGTTATTGTTAAACGGGCGACTTTGCATAATGAGGACGAGATCAGGCGTAAGGAGATAAAAATAGGGGATGAGGTTGTGGTGCAGAGGGCGGGAGAGGTAATTCCCGAAGTAGTGAAAGTATCAAAGCATACTTCAAGCTCAAAAGCATTCCATATGCCAAAGGACTGTCCAATCTGCCACGGCGAGCTTTATCGCCCGGAAGGGGAGGCGATTACCCGCTGTATTAACGCCGCCTGTCCGGCGCAGGTCAAAGAGCGGATCCGCCACTTCGCGACGCGGGAGGCGATGGATATTGAGCATCTCGGACCGGCGATCGTTGACCGGCTGGTTGAAAAGAAGTTGATCAAAGATGTGGCCGATTTATACTGTTTAAAGAGAGAAGATTTATTAAAGCTGGAACGTTTTGCCGACAAATCGGCACAGAATGTGATTGATTCGATTGATGGAAGCAAAGATAGGCCGTGGGATCGTTTGCTCTATGCCTTGGGAATCCGGATGGTTGGACGAAATACCGCTTCTTTAATTGCTCAGCATTTTGACGGGCTGGAAGATTTGTTTGATGTAAAAGGAGAGAAGTTAGAAAATATCCCTGGGATTGGACCCAAAGTTGCACATTCTCTTGAGCATTTCTTTTCGCAGAAAGAGAATCGTCATCTCATAAAAAGGATTAAGGATTATGGATTAAGGATTAAGTCGGAAAAGAATAAAGGGCCACAACCGTTAAAGGGGAAGACCTTTGTCTTTACCGGTGGGCTTGAAACGATCACCCGTCCGGAGGCGGAAGAGCTGGTCCGCAAACTCGGCGGGCATCCTTCTTCGTCTGTCTCAAAAAATACCGACTATGTCGTTGCCGGTACCGAGCCGGGATCAAAGTATGAGAAGGCCAAGAAGCTGGGCGTTAAAATCCTCGATGAAAAGGGGTTCCTGGGGTTGGCGACCCCCTCATAAATTTCTTAAGGCGTAGGCACAGGCATAGGCAAAGGTAAGGCATAGGAAAGGAAGAGAGAAATTGGGTATGGATGCGGGCTTGAAAGTAGAAGGGGATAATAGAAGTTAGATCCAATCTCCAAACCAATTTCCATTTTCAAACTAGCTTCAATTCCCAAACCCTTATTCCTTTCACTCCTTTACCTTCCTACGCCTGCGCCTATGCCTGCGCCTTGTTTTGTAAGGGGGAGATTATAGTGGGGGTAGCTACCCCCGCAAAAAGGCCTCCAGCGTGGCACATCCGATTAATTATACCGCTGCTCTAAATTGTAAATTTGCACCATCATCTTGTTCTGTTGCAGGATTTTTAAGTAGAGCCATTGCAGCATTTTTATAGGCAACTACTCCCGGTTGGATAAATGGATTTTGAACTTTTGTAGCTAATGATGAAAGAGCGGCAACATTTCTTTCCAATTGATACCATTTTGCCATTACATATTCAGATAATTCGGGAAGCAAATAGCTCATTGTTGGAACGCCGCCTTGATAATGTGCGCTTTCAAGCCCATCTATAAATGCGTTGTTTACAAGATGCAGTGACTTACCATCGACAAATTCAACAGGGGTTCCTTTCGCCGGAATGAGGACGTCAACTCCCGGATCTTCAACCTTTAAGAATGTTTCAATAAAAATTCTTGGTCCTTCTTGAATCATTTGTCCATTGGCGTGCGCCATCTCTGTGTAAAGTTCAGGGGTAACCCAAAGTCCCAGTCCTTTTTTCCCTTCTGTTTCGGGAAAAACCTGTTGTGCTTCTTTGGCTGCCGCCCATAAATCCTGCATGCCGGTTGCGTACACTTCGATTGCTTTACCCCAGTTCGTCATTGCAACCGCGCGCATTGTGGCACGAAGAAAAGCGGGATTGCTTTCCAGTGAATTATTTCTGGTTGCTTCTTCACCATCTTTTGCTCCAGCGACAAAACTTATAATATCTAATCCTCCCAGCGCTAAAACAAATAATCCGGCGTCTGTCAGCACGGAATACCTGCCTCCAATATTATCCGGAACCACAAAACGTTTTAATCCCAATTTATTGGCGAATTCCAAAAGAGCTCCTTTTGATTTGTCGGTCAATGCCACAATTCTTGATGCTATTTCTTCCGCGGAGTAACTTTCATCCATTGCCGCCTTTATTATTGCAAAAGCAATTGCCGGTTCCATGGTTGTTCCGGATTTTGAATAGACAGAGCCGGCGACTTGTCTTCCTTTCATAAGTTGAAGCTGTCTAGCCATCGCACGGGGATCCATATTGTTGCCAATGAACCAAAGCCTTGGTCCGCCTCTTTCTTCTCTGCTCATTGCATTCGTTTGTTCCAGGTTTCCTTTTACCGCCTCGATCATTGCTCTTCCGCCAAGATATGATCCTCCAATACCATCCATCCAAATGTCATCCGAAATTTCCCTTAACGCATTTGCTGCTGCTGTAATGTCCCTGAGTTCCGCTTCGGATCTGTAAGGGGCTTCTCTTTTCCATCCAACCATTGGGATACCACCATCTTGTATATTGGGATCAGCATTATCGTTTAATAACTTGTCTTGAAATCGCGGCATTTCATCCGCTATTTTTTTAAAAGCGGTGTCTTCTGTAATATGTGATCCAGGGGATCCAAATCGACGGTAATCTAACACAATTTTTGTTTTACTTATTGGGCCGCCCGTTCGAGCAATAACTCCTGCCGGTATACGTAATCCCGCCATTTTCTTTTCCTCCTGTTTTAATTATTCGAAACCCAATTATAACATTTTACTGCGATTAGCCAAAAATCAACCGAGGGGCTTCTTCAAAAATCTTATTCCAAAGCGCTTCCCCTCCAAAGCTTTCTATATAAAGCTTCATTTTGGGTTCCGTTCCCGACGGCCTTAACGCAAACCAGGAACCATCGGCCAATACCACTTTTACTCCGCCAATTGATGCCCCATTTCCCGGAGCGGTAGTCATAATATTGGCAATCCCCAATCCGGCCAAAGTTGTTGCAGTTATAGAAGACGGTTGAAGCGCTTTTAGTATCTTTTTCTGCTCATCGGTGATTGGCCCGTCCGCTCTTTTATAAAACGGCTCCCCGTATTGCGGGACAAGAATTTGCCGATAAATTTCTCCCGGAGTTTTACCCGTCTTGGCCAATATTTCGGCCGACAGAAGAGTCAGCGCAAAGCCGTCTTTATCGGTTGTCCAGGTTGTTCCATCCATGCGCAAAAACGATGCTCCGGCGCTCTCTTCTCCTCCAAAAGCGACCGAACCGTCGAGCAATCCTTGAACAAACCACTTGAAACCGACCGGTACTTCATAAAGTTGTTTACCAAGTCCTGCAACAACTTTGTCGATCATGCTGCTGCTAACCAATGTCTTGCCAATTTTTACGTTAGCACTCCATCCCGGGCGGTTTTGCAGTAAATACCAGATTGCGACCGATAAATAGTGGTTCGGGTTCATAAGGCCGTCCGGACGGCAAACAATTCCATGCCGATCAAAATCGGTGTCATTGCCCCACGCTATATCGTATTTTGAAGCCAGACCGATCAAACTTGCCATGGCATAAGGAGAAGAGCAATCCATTCTGATTGTTCCGTCCGAATCCAAAGTCATAAAACCAAAAGTCGGATCGACATAGGGATTAACTATTTCAAGGTTTTGTAAGCCGTACCTTTCAGCAATCGGTGCCCAAAAATGGACTCCCGATCCGCCCATCGGATCAACCCCGATTTTTATTCCGGATTGACGAATAGCTTCCATATCTACCACAGTTGCAAGGCCTTCAACAAAAGGAGAGATAAAATCTCTTTCGGTAACCATTTGACGGCTTGTATCATAAAACGTTTTAGCAATTGCGGGCGTTAACGAAAAGGGATCCATTATGCGATTAGCTCTGTTCTCAATCCATTTGGTCGCGTCTACATCCGCCGGTCCGCCGTGGGGAGGATTATATTTAAAGCCGCCATCTTGAGGCCCATTATGTGAGGGGGTAATTATTATCCCATCCGCCAGCTGTTCTGTTCTTCCTTTATTATGTCCCAGAATAAGATGCGATATTACCGGAGTAGGGGTGTATTCATCTCCTTTATGCACAACAACCTCAACCCCATTTGCCACCAATACTTCAATAGCGGTCCTAAAAGCCGGCTCCGATAGGGCATGAGTATCAAAACCGATAAAAAGAGGCCCGGTTATATTTTGTCCTTTTCTGTATTCACAGATTGCCTGGGTTGTCGCGGCAATATGTAATTCATTAAAGGTCCCTTTTAAGGATGACCCTCTGTGACCCGATGTCCCAAACTCAACTTTTCCAAGCTGTCCTTGCGGAGCATAATATGAAGAAACCAATCTCGGAACATTTACCAGCATTTCCCTCGGAGCCCTTTGTCCTGCCAACGCGTGTACTGCCATTTTCTTTTCCTCCTTTTTCCTCCTTCGTCTTTCATGACTTCGGAGGATTTTTTAATTTCCTGAATTTATTTCGTACCCATTTTCAAAAAATTTCATACTATTTTGAACCCAAAAAAGAAAACAGGATATAGGCCAATGTTTGCGGATCAAAGGTCTTTTGGTCGCCCGAAAGCAGCTCTTCTCCGCATACCTCAATCAAGGGATGCTCCCTGCTAATAATTTCTCCGTTAAAGTTGACAAAACGCAGGACGCTCTCCGGTGGAAAGAGGGTATTTCCAACCACCGCCGTCAAATAACTGGAATCGTCGGCCTCGCCGCCGTTCAATCTTAAAACCCGCAATAATTCATCAACCATGTCGGAGGCCTTCATTCCTCTGGTTTCCGCGTCTTCGTACGAAGGGATTAAAAATACTTTTTGTGCGGAAGATTTCCTGATCGCTTCCGCCATCCCCTTGATGTGGAGGGTTGAAAAGATGCTCGTCCACAAGCTGCCGATCGAATAAACCAAAAGATTCGCTTCTTCAATCGCTTTCCTGGCTCCCTCAAAAATTTGCGGTTCAACTTTTTGCCGGCTTCTAAAATCAATATGCCAGAGGTCACGGACGGGACCGTTGGCCGCTGCAGTGATAGTGTGCTGTCCTTTTATTGTTTGTCCATCATTCATTCGACCGGCCAAAGTAACATTTTCCAAAGTCGCCGGGATTATTTCTCCTTTAACCGACAACAGCTCACAATAGAAACTTATGGCCTCCGGAAGACTGTCGTTTAATAGATATAGTCCGGTTAAAAACAGATTGCCAACACTGGCACCCCTGGGATCAAATTTTTTCGCCGCTAATGTGCGGGAAGAATCAAAAGATCGTAATGCCGAGTTGAAGGCGTCCAGCCAGCAGTCAACAAGGTTGCTTCCGGAATGCTTAACGGCGGTTATCAAAGAATGTGTTCCATCTATTAGGGTTTCCAATTCTTTTTCGGCTGTTTCCAAAGAGTACTCTTTAGGCAAACGATGTTTCATTAATGCCAACAATTCCTTGTGTCCTCCGGTTTCTGAATCGGAAAGATCAATTAGACGGCTCCGGAAATCTCCAATCCCGGGAATATTTTTAAACAAATCCCTTATTGCTCCCGTGCTTCCACCGTCATCCGCCGTATGAATAAGATAAGAGATATTGCTCGTATGTTTTGCCAATTCCATCGCCAGCGGTCGGCTTCCTGTTCCACCGGTAAAAAGGACTATCGGACTTTGGAATTGCGCCGCAATCTTTCTTCCTACTTCTATTCGATTTATCATTGCTAGTCTTATTTCGTACGTTTTCCGGTTAAAATTTCACTTTATTTCTTAATTTTGCTATAATTCAACCATATTCAGGAGGTAACAAAATATGCCCAAAAACAAAATCGATACAATCGCGGTCTTAACCCCGGGAGGAGACGCGCCGGGGATGAACACCGCCATTCGCGCGGTGGTCCGGACTGCCATTTATCACAATCTAAGAATTTTCGGGATCCAGAAAGGATGGTACGGCTTGACCACCGGCCAGATCGAAGAGTTAAATTTAAAATCAGTCGGCGGGATTATCAATAAAGGGGGAACGATCCTCCATACCCACCGCTGTCCAGAATTTAAAGATTCCCGGGTGCGCCAAACCGGTTATAAAAACCTGGCCGAACATGGAATCGACGGGCTGGTCGTTATCGGCGGCGACGGTTCGCTTGCCGCCGCTAACGTTGTCGCTAAAGAGACCGAATTAAACGTTGTTCATATCCCCGCCAGCATCGACAACGACATCAGCTTAACCGATTATACGATCGGCTTTGACACCGCGGTCAATACCGCGCTCGATGCGATCGACAAGATCAGGGACACCGCCACCTCTCACGAGCGGGTCTTTGTGGTTGAAGTGATGGGAAGGAAACACGGCATCCTGGCGCTTGAAATCGGGCTGGTCAGCGGCGCGGAGTCAATTATTATTCCCGAAGTAAAATTTAATATTGCGAAGACCGCGGAAAAGATCAAAGAGGGGAGGGAGCGGGGAAAATCAAGTTTTATCATCGTGGTGGCCGAAGGGGCAATTTCTGCCATTGAATTCGCCAAAAAATTGAAAGGTAGAATCAAAAACATGGATATCAGGATCAGCGTTCTGGGGCATGTACAAAGGGGCGGCTCTCCAACCGCCATTTCACGAGAGCTGGCCTGTAAAATGGGAGCCAACGCGGTTGAAGCTCTGATTGAAGGTAAAAACTGTCTTATGATGGCAGCCAGGTCGGAGAATATCTGTCCGGTTCCGTTTAAGGATGTTTTGAAACATAAGAAGACCGCCGATCTTAGCCAGTTGAAGCTGGCCGAGATGCTGGCGATTTAGCACTGAAATTTTTTGCTATATATTTCGATAAATATGTAGCATGAGCATAATTGTAAATAGATATGGTTTGCCTAAAAGGGAAATAGCTCACCTAATATTTTCAAACGAGTCAAATAAAGCAGACGATTCACTTATACAACGGATAGTTATGCCTTTTCATCAAAATGGAACTTTTTTTATTGGAGAAAGAGCAAACAATCCTCCTTATATTCGAGGTGAAAAGAATGAAGGATTTCTTCCTTGGGCTAGAGAAGTGACTCTTCAGGACCTAGAGCTATTAGAAATGAGTAAAGAGTTGTCTGGAATAAGTCTTTCCGAAGGAGATAGGGTATTAGTTGCCGATGCAGTTGCTAATTCTCTTACTTACTCAGATGTTGATGGCGTTCCAATTGCAGATAAAATACCTAATCAAAACTATATTGATTATGTAAGAAGATCAATAGGCTTATTATTATTTAATGATGTTAATAAGGAGTTTGATTCTGAAAAAGAGTATAACTCTCTAGGGAGAGCGGTCGTTTTATCTGTTGTAGAAAAACTAGAAAAAGAGAAACTAGAAAATCTTATGGTTTATGCAATTCTTGCCGGAGTAATTGGACTCGATATTAAATGTTCTTTTTGTGCTGCTTCAACTTTTGATAGAAAAGGGTCTATTTGGTTAGGATGCTATGACTCTCATGATTCCGCTGTAGAGGGAGTAATTCTTGATTTAAGAAGAAGGATATCGCAATTTGATACACTTTTGTTTGACTGGAATAAATATCATTCATTGGTTTTAGAAAATCCTTGTATGCTAACTTTTTTCCCTGATGATATTCCAGAAACAATATTTGATCTGTATCAATTACAAAAGCAAATGCTTTTTAATCCGCAACTTAGAGTACAGGTGATACCAAGAGGAGGTAGATTTCATAATGATGCCTCTTTTGAAGATACTATGGGCCTACTTGATGAACCAATATTTTCAGATCTCGGAAGATTTATGAATGAGGGGCGTCTAGTTGTTTCTCCTCATGGCCCTAAAAATGGAGGGCTTGATTTAACCAAATTATCAAGAGAGGCAGCAGAGCTCGTCCTTGCTTCAGATGTATTGTATATAAAAGGTTCGCGTTCCTATGAGTTGGCGGCAACCGGGATCAGAATTCCGACATTTTTTGCACAAACAGTTTCAAGAGAGTTTTCAGAATCAGTTATTGGTGTTGATGCAAATAAAATGTTACCAGCTTTACAATATGTACATGCTTTTCCTGGATTTTGGGGTTTTAGAAACAGAAATAATAACGAAGGATGGACTTCTGATATGACGGCAATTCAAAGTTCTCGTTTTATTCAGTCAGCACCCTTTGCTCGTTATGCTGATCAATATGGAGGAGTGGATGCGCTATCTCTTAGGATAATGGATAGATCTATCCAAGAAGGGATTCCACCACATTTAATAGAATTATGCATTTTGTAAAAGGAACAGCATCATTATATAGGCCAATATTGTTATCATTGATTAGGTCAAGATCTCTTTCTGGATTGCCTTTATATGTCGATGTTCATCCTACAACAAGGTGTAACTTGGAATGCCGCTGGTGTGTTAACAAAACAAATAAAGATACCGCGGCTTCGGAAACAATGAATGATGTTAATATTCCTATGTATTTAACTAAGCTATTGGAGCCTCGTCCCAATAGTCCTTCCTATTCTCCCAAAAGAATTCATTTTTGTGGCGGAGAACCATTATTAAGACGATCCGTTGTATTAGCCGGAATACGTTTTCTTGAAGGAAAAGATATTGCTGTCTCTCTTGTAACCAATGGAACATTATTAATCCAGGAAGTTAGACTGGCTGTTTTGGGCGTTGAATCCCTACAGGTTAGCATAGATGCTCAGGACCGCGAAACTTACGCCAGATTAAAAAGGGGAGATTATTTTGAGCAGGTTCTAAGAAACTTAGAAGCTTTAGCTAATTTAAGATCTAAGTCAAATTCATCTTTGCGTCTCGTAGTTAATTACGTTTTGTGCAGAGATAATATAAATGCCCTTCATCCCTTTTTAACGCGGCTTTCAAATATTGGAGTTGATAAAATACAATTTAGAACCGATTTGACTGCTGATTTAGAAACTCAAAGAGCTTTACTTCAGGAAGTAATTGGCCTAAAGTATGAAGCTCCATTATCGGTAATAATTAAGTCTCCCGACACTCCAGTTACTAGAGATTCTTTTGACAATTGCTTGGCCCGTTTTATTTGGATTGTTTTGGGATCGGATTTATCTATTTATCCTTGTGCCCATACGGTAGCCAGAGGTTTTCAAATGGGAAGTTTAATTGACTCTAATCTTTTTGAAGTTTTAGAAAAAAACATTAAATCCCCAAACCCCAATTGTTTGAGGATTTGTCCCTCTACTTGTGGAAATATCAATCTCCTAGGGCAGGAGATTTTAGATCAATAAAACTCCACCGCGTCTTTCATTGCAAGGAGCTGGTTATCCGCAGGAATAAAGGCGCCGCCTTTGACTTCCAATAAGTTGTTCGCGACGATTTTATCCGCCTGAAGGCCGGGATAGGTCCCAAACTTTGAATCCCGGATAAATCCAAAGATCGCATCTCCGAATCTTAAACCCAGCAGGCGGTCGGCAACATGGGCCACTCCGCCGCGGATGGCGTGGCCGCAGTTCTGCAGGCGGTATTCAATCCCTTTAGTATGTTTTTCCAATAGGGCATAAATATATTCCCCAATTCCACCCAGTTGCTCATTTCCAAAAGAATCGAGTTTCTTGGGTAACGCGTGCCGGGCTTTGATCATGGCGTATTTTGGGTCGGCTAAAACATCGTCCAATAACTTTTGGTTGCTGTCGTTAATTTCTTTTGGGTAACTCTTGTCAAAGAGGCGGGATCCTTCAGACGTTACCACGACACAATAATTCTGATAGGCCATCGCCTTTTCAACCTTTTTGATAACCTGGCGCATGTCAACCGTTTCTTCCGGAAGAAGGACAATATCTGCTCCTCCGGCAATTCCGGCATGAAGCGCGACCCAGCCGGCATGCCGTCCCATTAGTTCTATGACAAAACAGCGGTTGTGGGAGCGGACGGTCGTCATAATATTCTCAATAAAATGGACCGATTCGATCACCGCCGACTCAAAACCATACGTCCTCTCGGTGCCAAAAACATCGTTATCCATGGTTTTGGGAGCCCCAAGCATCGGGAAAGAAAATTGTTTCCCCAGTTTTCCGGCGGCGCCAAGGGTATCATCTCCGCCTAAAACAACCAAACAATCAATCCCAAGCTTCTTTAGATTTTCCATCGCCTTTTCGGGGGCTTTCGCTTCAATATTTGCCTTTGAAAAGAGATTGGTGCGGGAGGATTTGATGATTGTCCCGGAAACCTTATAGCTGTCTTTTAAATCTTCGGTTTTTAATGGACGAAGGATTTTATCCTTTTCGGTATCGGGATTTCTGGTTAGTGCTTTCCATCCTTCCAGCAGGCCGATTAACTCCATCTTTTCATCGGCCGGAAGCGACTGGTTTGCCTGATTGATCCTGCGCAGTAGTCCGTAGATTACGGCATTGTGTCCGGCGCAATCCCCGCCGCCGGTTAGGATTCCGATTCTTTTGATGTTAATTTCTTTTCCCTGAAACTTGACTCTCATCTTGTTACGCCCTCCCTGCCGATCCTAAAACATTTTGATTTTTATGGACAAGAAGTTTCTTTAATTCATCGCGGGCAGGCCCAAGATATTTCCTGGGGTCAAACTCGGCCGGCTTTTCCGCAAAAACTTTCCTGATAACTCCGGTGACGACTAATCTTCCGTCGGAATCGATATTGATTTTGCAGACGGCCGATTTTGCCGCTTCGCGCAGCTGTTCTTCGGGAACTCCGACTGCTCCCTTCATCGCCCCGCCGAATTTATTGACCATCTCAACATATTCCTGCGGAACAGAAGATGCTCCGTGAAGAACAATCGGGAAACCGGGCAGTTTTTTTTCAATTTCTTTTAAGATGTCAAAACGGAGCGGGGGGACCGGTTGTCCGGGCTTAAACTTATAAGCTCCGTGAGATGTTCCAATTGATATTGCCAAAGAATCAACACCGGTTCTTTTTACAAAATCCTCAACCTGCTTGGGATCGGTATAAGTATGTTGTTCGGCTTTAACGTCATCTTCAATTCCGGCCAAAACTCCAAGCTCACCTTCAACCGTTACATCAAAAGGGTGGGCGAATTCAACCACCTTTTTGGTTAAAGCGATGTTTTCTTCGTAAGGATGGGCGGAGCCGTCGATCATGACGGAAGAAAATCCTGTCTCGATACAAGATTTGCACAATTCAAAGGTGTCTCCGTGGTCTAGGTGAAGGCAGATTGGAATATTGCTCTTCAGGTCGTTTCTGACCATTTGAACCGCGCCTTCAGCCATATAACGGAGCAGGGTCTGGTTGGCATACTTTCTGGCACCGGATGATACCTGGATAATTACCGGTGATCCGCTCTCCGCGCAGGCGCCGACAATTGCCTGCAGCTGTTCCATATTATTAAAGTTGTATGCCGGAATTGCATACTTCCCCTCCATTGCCTTTTTGAACATTTCCCTGGTATTTACGAGTCCGAGTTTCTTGTATAACGCTTCTGACATTTTTGAATCCTCCTTTTTTTAATATTTTACTATTGCCGCAAAATCTTCTGCTTTAAGGGAGGCGCCGCCGATTAGTCCGCCGTCAATATCCTCTTTGGCCATCAGTTCTTTAACATTTCCCGGATTCATCGATCCGCCGTATAAAATACGGACGGTATCTTTAACTTCCGCGGGAAGCAGTCCGCGAATGAAAGCGTGGACTTCTTCAGCTTGTTCCGGAGAGGCGGTTTTTCCTGTTCCAATCGCCCACACAGGTTCATAGGCAATAGTCGTTAGTAGTAATTCGTCAGTTGTTAGTCCGTTGATTCCACCCTTAAGTTGAGTTTCAACCACTTTCTTTGTTACATCTTTTTCTCTCTCTTCAAGTGTCTCGCCAACACAAATGATCGGAAGCAGTCTATATTTTAAGGCCGCCTTTACTCTTTTGTTTACCGTTTCGTCGGTCTCGCCAAAATACTGCCTTCGCTCGGAATGACCGATGATTACGTATTTGCATCCTGCGGCTTTGAGCATTGGTCCGGAGACTTCTCCGGTATATGCCCCTTTCTCTTCCCAAAAAATATTCTGGGCTCCGAGCATTATATTGGTTCCGGCTATCGCATCCGCAACCGGTTTTAAGGCGGGGTAGGTGGGACAAACTAAAATCTCTCTATCGTCGACTCCTTTCACTTTTTCCGCCAATTCGGATACCAAAGCAACCGACTCGTCAATCGTCTTGTTCATTTTCCAGTTTCCGGCCAACAAAGGTTTGCGCATTTATAAAACTCCTTTTCTATTTTTTAAAGATGATCCTCACCATCAACTCCTCTCCCTGAGAAAGAGGAAAATCCCGAGCGGAGTCAAGGGACGGAACTTTTATTATAGCAAATAATTTATAATATGTAAGCAGAATATCAGAATATACGGCTTACGCGCGCAAGATTTTCACTATAAATCCCGATATATAGATTGATGAAGATTAAGCCAATATTCTATCGGGTAAAGATAGAATGATCCTAGAGCGGGTACAAAATTTAATTAAATAAAGTGGTGATGGTCGGGATATGTTTTTACTTTCCCGTCGCAGATATAAAAAAAGGTATTTAAAAAAAATATTGCATGAAATGATGATTTTAAAACGATAAGTATTTAGGACACTTCCAAAGAGGAGGAAAAGAAATGATAGCAATTAGACCTGGCCATGCCGCAATTCAACCTAAAGCCATACAAGTACTACCAAAAGGATCGGTGGATTTTTCTACTGTTCGGTCTCATGCTTTGATGGTGGGGAGTACAAGTTTTTCGCTTAGCAAGTTTAGACGTGGGGGGAGCGATATTGCAATAAGCATTGGCGAATTAGAACTTGGGAAAATAGGAATGAACCAATCGATCGCTTTAGTTTATGGCGGGGTTGATTATGTCTTTTCCAGGAAAACCTGCGCCGAACTTGATACTGTTTCTGTTGCTGCTTTGGATCTGCCTTCTGACATAGAGCCATATTATCATTCCATGAATATGGCTCTAGAAAGGATGGAAGCTGAAGGATTCGAAGAAGATGGTCCGATTATAAAAAGACCCGCTATAACCAGGCAAGTACAAGTTGATTCTTCTGATGTCAAATGCATGGGAGATCCGGGATATTTAATAGAAATTAATCCTGGAGTAAAAACAGTATTTATCGGAGATCTTCACGCGAATGCTAAAAATTTATTAAGCGCCGTAAACGCCCACGAAAAAGAATTGGCTGAAGAAAAGGTTGTTATTGTGGTTATGGGGGATGCTATCCATCCCCAAACCGGCAACTTGGAAGAAATGGATTCTTCAATTGAAATGATCAGGATTATTTGCGACCTAAAAGCAAAGTACGGGGATTGTTTTCATTATATATTGGGGGATCATGAAACCTTGGAACCCGGATTCATGACAAAGAGAAATATTGACCAGCCGGATCTTTTTGTGAAAGCGGTAGTTAGAAAACTCGGTAATGCGTATGTCAGAAAGATCGATGCTTTATGGAAAGGCTGTCCATATGCGGTACTTATACCTGGAATTGCTTTTGCGGCACATAATGCTGTTGTGGAAAACTTGAACGGTATAGATGATATTATTCACGCGGGACTTCCCGGAAGCGAGAGGGTGGCCTTGACCTTATTGAGCTTCAGGCCAGAAGCAGTTGATTTGAAAAGCGGTAATACTTATCCCCCCCAAGCCTCGGAAAGGATGAAACAACTTTTAAAAGTAAAAAACCTGATTTCTGCCCACACCTCGGATCCGGAGGGTAAAAGTTCAATTGTAACTTTTGGGCAAATGCCCGGCCATTATTTCCTTCAAGGATGGGGAAGCCCCGAATTCTTGCCGTTTCAGGTTATGGAGGTTGGGGAAGACGGGAATTTGCTCCCAATATTTATTAGTCCTGATGGAGAAAAAAGCCTCGGACAAGTGAGGAATATATGAGCGACTGGCAGTGTAATTTTAAACCGACGGCACAAAAATATTATACATTAAAACCCGAGGATAAGCTGTGTGTAAATACCGATCCAAACAAGCATTATCGAATCGAGGTTAAAAGCAGGGACGATGCCGAATTAAAGCTTCGTGAATTAGCAAAAAAAGCATTAACTGAAGAGTCTTGGATATATATTGAAGTTAAATTAAAGAATGGAAAAATTGCCAGGTTTTTGTGCGAAGACGGGGTTAATGAAGAAAAAGGAGCGATCGGCGAAGTCAACATAAAAGTTCTAGACGAAATTTTGAAATTAGGACAGATTCTTGAAATAGGGGATTATCACATCCACCCAACAGATTCCCTAAAAAGTGTAAGTAGTCTTGGATTGCCAGTGTTTGATTTGACATCTCCCGCTGATTTAGAAAGTGCGAACACAAGGAAAGAATATCTTGCTCGACAAGGATTTAAAGATATTCCTTATGATTCAAGATCGGTATCAGAAAAAAAAGTAATTATTGTCATTCCTCCCAAGGAAGAAGCTGGAGAATTTCCATTTTCTTTCATTTCTTCTATCCCAAAAATTATTTATAGAAAGTTTTGATGTGGTTATTTTAATGAATTTAGAATAGGGAAAGACAATTCATACAAGCTTTTTTAATGCAAGTTTGTTTAACATCATTGCGATATAATAATGTATGACACACGTCTTTAATATTGACCAGATTAAGCCAATTAATCGTCATCGGCCAATAGAAATTGACAACGAGAGCAGAGCTTTATCTGAAGAGTTAAAAGGTCTAAAGTATATTCCTCATCAGGAAATTCAATCAGTTGGACCACAAGTAGTAGTTCTACCCCAAAAGCCTGAGGCAGCTGGTGTTCAAAATGTAAGGACAACAGAGCACGCTGGGGGCGGGGATTGTGATGATCTGGCCCTAAAAGCTGCTTACGAAAGAAACAAAACAGCGCCAAGGCACATTGAATATGGGGTAATATCCGGATATTCTGAAAAAGTTCCTGGCAAAAAATACGATGGGCATGCCGTTATGGCAAAATTCAATAAGAGGGAGCGAAAATTTTATTTATACGAGGTTGCGGATCCTGCCAATCCTCACCTTATTGGCAGTTTTTCGGCAAAACAAATACCCTCAAAGAGCATTCCGCAACTCAAAACCGGTGAATTTGTTAGGAATGTTTATTTTGGTGTTACAAAAGATGGAAAACCTGATTTTACAAAGAAGAGATATTTTGTTCCTGCTCCAAAGGATATTCTAAAACCATTATTTAGGCAGATAGAATTCCCAACTCTGAAACCTGAAAATCAATTGGGTTAACCCAAATCCAAACTTCGATTATGTTATAATCAAATCATGTTATATCTTTGCATCCTCGACGGATTCGGAATAGGGAAAGATAAAAAGTCTGACGCAATCCAGGCGGCGATTGCCGACGGCAAGGCACCGTTCTTTAAAGAGCTCTTTGAAAAACATCCTTACGCAAAATTGGAATGTTCGGGTGAAGCGGTCGGTCTCCCTCCCGGAACAATGGGAAACTCGGAAGTAAACCATTTGAATATGGGAGCCGGCCGGGTCGTTTACCAGTCGCTCCTCCGCGTCAACAAAGCAATTGAAGACGGAAGCTTCTATAATAATGAAGCCCTGCTGAAGGCGGTCAACAATTGCAAGCAAAATAATTCAACCCTGCATCTGATGGGGGTTTTGCAGGGAGGCGGCGGTTGTGTCCACGGGAACATTGAACATCTTTTTGGCTTGCTGGAATTGGTAAAAAGAAATAATTTGGAAAAAGTCGTTCTCCATCTTTTTACCGACGGACGTGACACCAACCCCAATGCGGCGGGAAACGAATATATTCCCCAACTATTAAAAAAGAGCAAAGCTCAAATTGGGACCGTGATGGGGAGGACCTACGCAATGGATCGCGACCAAAATTGGCCTTCGGTCATCAAAGCGCTCAAGGCGCTGGTCAACGGTATCGGAGTTAGAAAAGAACCGGATATTGTCTCCGCTATCAAGACGGCCTATGCTTCAAATGAGACAGACGAATTCATCCAGCCGACGGTGATTGGGGAATATAAAGGGATGGATGAAAAAGATTCGGTCATATTTTGGAATTTCAGGCAGGATCGGGGGATTGAGCTGACCACCTGCTTCCGCGAACAGGACCGGAAGTTTTTTAACTACAAACCGAAACAGCCGGAGATAGGTGACGATTTATATAATGAAATAGAAAAGATTCAAGCCCGGGTGCGCGGCCTCACTTTTGTGGCGATGACCGAATATTATGAAGGGATGAACGCCCTTTCGGCCTTCCCCGAAAAAGAGATCGAGAACACGGTCGGAGAAATTGTTTCTCGCGCCGGGATGAAACAACTTCGCCTGGCCGGGCCGGAAAAATTTGTCCATGTTACAGGCTGGTTTTCCGGGCGGCATTCCGAACCCTTTCCCGGGGAAGACCGGATTTTGGCCAAAGATCCGACTTTGAAAGAACGGACCAACAACGGCAAAAATTACGACTGGGTCCCGGAGATGACCGCCTATATTGAGACCGAGGAATCGCTAAAAGCGATCAAATCAAAAAAGTATGATCTGATCGTCCACAACTTTCAAAACGGGGATATGGTGGGGCACACCGGGAATTTTGACGCGGCCGAAAAAGCGATCATTGCCTTATCGTCTTGCGTTGAACATATTTACAAAGCGGTAATGGACGCGGGCGGGGTGATGATTATCACCGCCGACCACGGCAACGCGGATGAAATGGTAATTGACGGAACAATCGTCAGTACACAGCATTCAACCAATCCGGTTCCTTGCTGGATCTTAGGCAAAGACGTCAAACTTCAATCAAATGGGATCATTCCCGATATCGGCACCACAGCGTTAAAACTGCTTAATTTGGAAATACCGAAAGAGATGACGGGAAAAGTTCTCTATTCCTGACGCGGCATCACGTAACAAGTCGATCTTCCCTGACCCTGGGTCAACACCAACTTCTTGTCCGACAGCATCGTTAATTCAATATGCGCGGTCTTGTGTGAAATGTTAAACGCTTCTCTGTATTCGCGGTTGCAGATTGAACCGTGTTCGGCAATCATCTGCATGGCGCGTAGCTGGCGCTTGTTCAACCCGTAGCCCCCCCATGGGTTGGTGATCTGTTTTTCTTCTTCTTCCCTGGCCGGGCGCGAAACCGCCCCGTCGCGGATATAGGCGATATCGTCGGTGCGGTACGGTTTTTCGTCGCCCTCCGGCACGGTGATGATTACGATCCGCTTAACCCCATGGTTAAAAATTTCAATGTCGACATGGATCTTGGGTGAACAGCGCTTTAGCAGGATTTCTTTGATGTCATCCTCGAAATCATCACCAATCATGGCTCCCAAAAGATGTTTGTTCTTGTCGTCAATTCCGTAAACGATTTTTCCGCCGTCGGCATTGGCAAAAGCGATGATATCGCGGGCAATATCTTCGGGAGGGGGGACCTGCTTTTCAAACTCCAGCGTCTGCCCTTCGCCCTGGCCTAAAAGGTCCATTATATCCTGCCATGTTGTCATGTGGTGATGATTAAGATAACACATCGAGTTTTCAAATGCAAGTATGCTATAATTCACGCAAATGGCGAACCTAACCGAACAAATTCTTGACCTGATCTTCCCTCCCAAGTGCGAGGTTTGCGGAAGAATTGGCAAGGAAGCGCTTTGCCAAAAATGCGCCGCCGGGATCAGTTTTTTGGCTCCCTCAATCTTCTTTCACGCGGTCGGAGAATATGAAGGGATTCTAAAGAATGCTATTCTGCGCTTCAAATTTAAAAGAATAAAACGCTTGGCGGAACCGCTCGGTCTTTTGATGGTGCAATACATCAACCATCATTTATGGAAAGATCATCTTGACATGATAATTCCGGTTCCTTTGCATGAAAAGAGACAGGCGGTGAGGGGCTTTAATCAGGCCGAGTTGCTCGCCCTAAAAATAACCGAAGCGTGCCGTATTCCAACCGTCTCCGGACTTCTTTTTAGGAAGAGGGAGACCGCGCCGCAGTTTGATCTCCCGCGACAGAAGAGGATCTCAAATATCCGTGGAGCTTTTGAAGTCCGGGGCGCCAAGCTTTTATATGATAGGAATATTCTTTTGGTGGACGATATTTATACCACCGGAGCCACCGCGGGAGAATGCACCAAAACGCTCAAAGCCGCCGGAGCCAAATCGGTCCACATCTTGACGCTTTCAAGAACCGTCTGACTTTGCTACAATAAGGAGAGGGAGGAAACTTATGCAAATAAAAATACAGGGACACGGGATGGAGCTGACTCCGGCGTTGAAGGCCTACGCGGAAAAAAAGATCGGGAAACTGGAAGAGTTTTTTGCCAACATCATTAAAGCCGAAGTAACACTTGACGACCGCCATACCAGAAACATAAAAAAACAGCAGGTAGCGGAAGTCAGCATGTGGGTTGCCGGAAAAAAAGTGATCCGGGCGACTGAGGCGGGAGAAGACATGTACGCCGCGATCGATCTGGTGACTGAAGAATTAAAACAGCAGCTGAAAAAGTTTAAAGACAAGCATGTGAAAAACAAAAGACGTGAAGCGGAAGAGATCAAAAGAGAACTTCGCACTTTTCGTCCTTCCCTATGATAAAATGGCTTTTTAGTCTTCTGGGGGACAGCGACGAAAAGAAACTAAAACAGCTGGCTCCGCTGATTTCCCAAATCAACCGGCTTGAGCCGGAGCTAAAAAAACTTTCGGACGATCAACTTCGCTCCAAAACTTTTGCCTTCAAAGAAGCTCTGAAACAAGAGAAGACTCTTGCCGAGCTTTTGCCCGAAGCGTTCGCGGTTGTGCGCGAGGCCTCCGTCCGCACCATCGGCCTGCGTCACTTTGACGTCCAGCTTTTGGGCGGAATAACGCTCCATCAGGGAAGAATTTCGGAGATGAAGACCGGCGAAGGAAAAACACTGGTCGCCACGCTTCCGATTTATCTAAACGCGCTGGAAGAAAAAGGGGCGCACCTTGTCACCGTCAACGATTACCTGGCCCGCCGCGACGCGGAGTGGATGGGGCCGATCTACCGCTTTCTTGGGCTTGAAGTCGGCGTAATCCAGCATGATATGGAACCGAGGGAGCGGCGGATCGCCTATGCCGCGGATATCACCTACGGGACCAACAACGAATTCGGCTTTGATTATCTGCGCGACAATATGGCTTTCACACTCGATACTTGCGTTCAGCGCGGACTGCACTACGCCATTGTTGACGAAGTCGATTCTATTTTAATCGACGAAGCGCGCACCCCGCTGATCATTTCGGGAATGGTGGAAGATAAGGTTGACACCTATCTCCAGGCGATGAACCTGGCGCGCCGGCTGGACAAAGAAGCCGACTTTACAATGGACGAAAAGACCAAAAATGCCATCTTGACCGAAGCGGGCATTAAAAAAACCGAAGAGCTTTTAAACCTCGAATATCTTTTTGACGTAAAAAACATGAGCATCGCCCATCAAGTTATCCAGTCGCTCAAGGCGCTCCATCTTTTTAAACGCGATGTCGATTATGTGATCAAAGAAGGGGAAATTATAATTGTGGACGAATTTACCGGACGCCTGATGGTCGGGCGGCGCTACAGCGACGGACTGCACCAGGCGATTGAAGCCAAGGAGAGACTAAAAATCCAGGAAGAATCGCAAACCCTGGCGACGATCACTTTCCAAAATTATTTCCGCCTTTACAAAAAACTCTCCGGCATGACCGGAACCGCCAAGACCGAAGAAGGGGAGTTCTGGAAGATTTACGGGCTCGAGGTATTGGTGGTCCCGCCGAACCAAAAGATGATCCGCAACGATCTGTCGGATGTGATTTATAAATCGACGAAAGAAAAGTTCAAGGCGGTGGCGGACGAGATAGAGAACCGGCACAAGACCGGACAGCCGATTTTGGTCGGTACCGTTTCAATCGAGCACTCCGAGCATCTGGCCGACATTTTATTCCACCGCGGGGTCCCGCACCAGGTCCTAAACGCCAAACAGCATGAAAAAGAGGCGGAGATCGTAGCACAGGCGGGGCAAAAGGGGCGGGTTACGATTTCAACCAACATGGCCGGCCGCGGGACCGACATTGTTCTGGGGGAAGGGGTCGTGGATCTTGGAGGACTGCATGTAATAGGGACCGAAAGGCACGAATCGCGGAGAATCGACAACCAGCTGCGCGGACGATCGGGGCGCCAGGGCGATCCCGGCTCTTCCCGTTTTTATGTTTCATTGGAAGACGACCTGATGCGGCTTTTTGGCTCCGACCGGATCGCGGGTATGATGGGGCGGTTGGGGATTGAAGAGAATACGCCGATTGAGCACCCCTGGATTTCCCGCGCGCTTGAAAACGCGCAGAAAAAAGTCGAGCAGTACCATTTCAGCATCAGAAAACAGATCCTTGAATTTGACGATGTGATGAACAAACAGCGCGACGCCATTTATTCTTTACGCCGGCAGATTTTGGAAGGACGGGACCTCAAGGCGAAAATAGAAGAGATGGCGGCAACGGTCAATCCGGAAGGGGTTGATCAATTCAAATCGCTTTACGAAAAGAGAGAGGCGGAGATCGGCTCGGTCATCATGCGCGACCTGGAGCGGATTGTGATGCTTAGGGTGATCGATCAGAAGTGGATTGAACAGCTGGATTTAATGGAGGTTTTGAAGGACGGGATCGGGTTGCGGGGGTACGGCGGAAAAGATCCGCTGGTTGAATATAAGATGGAAGGCTATAATTTATTCCAGGAGATGATGGATAATATTCGTGCTGAGGTTTGCGATATGATCCTGAAGGTGAAGGTAACGCATGAGGACGAAGAGTATATTCCCCGTCCAAAGATTACCTCTTACGGCGCTTCGGATCAGTCTGCTCCCAAACCGGCGCAAAACACAGAGAATAAAGTCGGCAGGAACGATCCGTGTCCCTGCGGAAGCGGGAAGAAGTATAAGAAATGCTGCATGAACAAATCGAAAAACTAGGGAAGCTTTTAAAAATAGAAGAGAAGCGCAAGAAGGCGGATGAACTGCTCAAGCTCAGCGCCGATCCAGCTTTCTGGAAAGATTCGGCCCGTGCCGGCCGTGTTATGCAGGAAATTTCGGGATTAGAAAAAGAGATAAAAGAGTGGGAAGGATTGATGGAACGGGCTGATGACCCCGCCGTCCTTTCCGATATTAAAAAAATGGAGCTCAAAGCCCTTCTCTCCGGTCCCTACGACCATAACAACGCGATTCTTTCGATCCAGGCGGGAGCGGGCGGCGCCGACGCGCAGGATTGGGCGCAGATACTGCTTCGCATGTACAGCCGCTGGGGGGAGAGTAAAGAATATTCGGTTGAATTGGTCGACTCTGCTATGCTTTTGATCTCCGGACCCTATGCCTACGGCTATCTAAAAAATGAGAGCGGAGTGCATCGCTTGGTCCGAATGTCCCCCTTTAATGCCGACGGGAAGCGCCACACCTCTTTTGCTGCGGTTGAAGTTATCCCCGACTTGACCGAAGATATAAAAGTGGAGATAAATCCAAATGACTTGCGGGTCGACACCTATCGCGCGGGGGGGCCGGGGGGACAAAACGTAAACAAAGTCAGCTCCGCCGTCCGCATCACCCATCTTCCGACCGGGATCGTAACCCAAAGCCAGGCTGAACGCTCACAGCACCAAAACCGTGACTTTGCCATGAAAATTTTGAAGGCCAAACTTTTTGAAATGATGCAGGCGCAACATAAGGAGAAGATTGAAGAGCTAAAAGGTGAGCGCAAAAAGATAGAGTGGGGGAGCCAGATCCGCTCCTATGTTTTTGCCCCCTATACCCTGGTAAAAGACCATCGGACCGGCTCTGAAATCGGCAATGTTCAAAAGGTCATCGACGGCGATATCGACCAATTCATCGAAGCGATGCTAAGGAGGGAAAATGAGAAGCCTAGTTAAAATTCTTTTGGTGGTCTTGCTCACCGCGGCGGTCCTTTTGGGCGCTTATTTCGCCTATCTTAGGGTTATGGTTGAAAACCAAAACAAAACGGTGGAAATAGCGGTTGACTATGCCGAACTCGACCGGGCTGGGATTCCTTTGTCCGAATTGCGCAACCTGGGAATTCCGTCAATCGCGGTCCTTGAAGAGACGCCGCTGGCCGGAACGTTAAACGGCGACTTTTATTTCTCGTCGGGAAACGGGATCCTATCCGCCGCCAAGATGGTCCCTCCGGAAATCGAAAAATATCGTTCAAAAAAGATGATCCTGAAAGACCGCTGTTATATTTTGGCCGAAAATCCGGTAGTCCGAAAAAGGATCGCCAACAATCTTTTGGCGGCGGTAACAAATAAGGAATTAAAGTTTTTAGGGGGCAATGTTATAGAGATCAACCGAAGGGAAAGTGAAGTCAAAAATCTTGGCATCGGCTTTTCGGAAAAGACAATTAAAAAGCTCTCCCAGTTCCATGTCATCCCCCGCCTCATGAACCGCCCCGGGGACAATATAGAAAAAAAGATCAAACTTCTTGCCGGATTTGATACCATTATTTTTGAGGGGGAAGAGGTGGTCGGTTTTCCCGGTAGGATAAAAGAGACCGCGCAGTCGCTCACAAAAAGCAACCTAACTTACGGCTATATTGAAATCATCAATCAGCTGGGCTCCGATCAACTCAAAAAACTGGTTGGAAAGAAAATCGTCAAAGTCCATTCGATCGGCCAGGATGAGATGCGGAAAGTAAATCAGGAGAAGGCGGTTGAACGGTTTACCCGTGCGGTGAAAGAGCGCAATGTCCGACTCCTTTATGTCCGCCCGTACCTTACGGGAGATAATTTAACCTATCTTTCGACTCTCAAAACTAATATTGAAAAGGCCGGCTTTATGATCGGGCGGGCGTCATCCCCGCAAGATATTATTTTACAAAATTGGCAGTTGATGGTTTTGGGGCTGGGGGTTGTGGCGGCGACAATTATCCTGCTGGATACTTTTTTTAAACTTAATGCTGTTTTAATGCTGTTGTTATTACTCTTGGGAACTTTTATTGCCAATCCGCAAATACTGGCGCTTCTCGCGGCGGTTGTCTTCCCGTCGCTCTCTATGATCAACGCTTTTAAGCGCTCCGCGCCAAAACCGGTGATGACGGTTTTGAATGTTGTCTCCGAAACAACTATGGGAATTATGATTTTGATCGGCCTTTTGAGCGGTTTTAACTTTATGGTCGGCATCGATACTTTTATGGGGGTAAAACTGGCGTTGGTCATTCCAATCGCGATTGTTGGCTTCTATTTTATCGTAAGGGGTGAAGATAATTGGGTAAGTTACCAAAAAATAAAAGAGCGGATACTATTTTATCTTAATTCCTCTGTTCCGTTTTCTTTTATCATCCTTGCTATTGTACTGTTCGGAGCGGCTTATCTTCTTTTGGCGCGCAGCGGCAATTTTATCCTCCCGGTTTCGGGGATCGAAACGGCGGCGCGCGGCTGGCTCGAAAATATCCTGGTGGTCCGCCCGCGGTTTAAGGAGTTCGCAATCGGCTATCCGGCCCTGTTTATCGCCGCGGCCTTATTCAATTCCAATCGCAAAAGCTGGCTCTGGCTTCTTTTACCGATCGCGACAATCGCTCCGACCTCTTTGCTCAACAGCTTTTCCCACATCCACACGCCGCTTGTGGTATCCCTCATCCGATCGTTAAACGGGCTATGGATCGGAGTTGGAATCGGTTTCATAATAAGTTTATTTATAAAAAAGCAAGCATGAAACTTCTTCTCTCCGGCTACTATGGGTTTGGAAACACGGGGGACGAAGCGATTCTTCAGGCGATCAAGCTTGGCTTCAAAGATTTTCAAGTCTCAACCTCTTTGTCCGATCTTTTTTCCTGCGACGCCTTCATCTCCGGCGGCGGCAGTCTTTTTCAGGACAAGACCAGCTATCGAAGCTTCTGGTATTATCTCGGTCTTTTGGCGCTGGCCCAGTTTTTAAGAAAAAAGACCGTCGTCTTTGCGCAGGGAATCGGACCAATCAGGTCAAAAGTAAACCTCTTTTTCCTTAAAATGGTTTTTAGTCGCTGTAACCTGATAACTTTAAGAGATAAAGATTCTTACGACTTGGTTAAATCTTTTAATTTAAAGAAACCGAGAGTTGAATTGACCGCAGATTTGGCATTTATCCTTCCCATTCGTGAAAAAAAACAAAAAACGGGGAAGACAATTGGAATATCAATTCGCACTTGCGACGGAAGCGATAAATTATTTCCTAAAATTGCCGAAACCGCCGACCTTTTGGCCGATAAATACCATGCCGAAATTGCCTTTCTCCCTTTCCAGCCGTCGGTTGACGAATCCCCCTGCCTTGAAATTATGAAGAAGATGAAACATCCGGCCAGGATTATCGCTCCGGAAAAGATCAATCAACTCTCTTTTCTAATTGGAATGCGCCTGCACGCTTTGATCTTCGCGGTTGCCAACCAGGTTCCATCATACGGGATTTCGTATGATCCAAAGGTTGAAAGTTTTATGAAAGATACCGGTCTCCCTTATTCCGATGTTTTCGATTTTAAGGCCGAAGACCTCTTCCAAAAATTTGACCAAAAGATCGATTTGGGTTATATTAGGAACCAAATGAAGAGTAGAAGCGAGAAAAACTTCACGCTGGTCAAAACATTGTTGAAGGAGGAATCATGGAAGTCTTAGTCGCGTTTATCCAATTGTTTGTCATCACCGACCCGCTGGGGAACCTGCCGGTTTTTCACGCCGTTACCCAAGGCAAAAATCTGCATGAACGCCAAAAAATTTACCTGGCGGCGGGAGTTTTTGCTTCAATAATCCTTTTGATTTTTGCCCTCTTAGGAGTTTATATTCTTGGTCTTTTGGGAATCAGCCTATCCGACTTCCGGATTGCGGGAGGATTGCTCCTGCTTATTATCTCGATTATGATTTTGGTTAAAGGATCGTGGATGGGAGAACCAAAGCCGGACGGAAAAAGTATGGGGGCGGTTCCACTGGGCTGTCCGCTTTTAGCCGGTCCCGGAGCGATCACCACCACTATGATCCTGATCGAAACTTATGGTTACGCAATAACTCTTCCCGCCATCCTCATTAACTTTGGCATCAGCTTATTAATCCTCTTCCGCGGAGAAACAATCCTGGGCTTTATCGGTGAGACCGGAGCGGAAATTGTCGCCCGCATCATGGCGATCTTCCTGGCCGCCATCGGAGTGCATAATATCATCGTCGGGATATCGCAAACCTTTTTGATCACGATACATTGATGACTGTTGATTTTGCCGGGATCAAAGTTGATAATGTAACCCTGGCCAAAGCGATAAAAAAACTGGAAGAATTTGTCGCCGCCGGAACACCGCATCTGATTGTAACCCCCAATCCGGAGATGATCGTTGGCTCCCAGGATGACGCAATGCTAAAACAAATCTTAAACAACGCTGATTTGCGCCTGCCGGACGGGATTTCGATGGTGGTTGTCTCAAGAATTCTTGGAAAACCGCTCAAAGAACGGGTTTCAGGAATTGATTTCCTGCTGGAAGCGACAAAAGACAAAAAGTATAAGATCTTCCTTTTGGGAAGCGCGGAAGATGTGGTCAAAAAGGCGGCCGAAAAGCTCGGTGCGGCCGGATATCACCACGGCTACTTCAAGGAAGATCAGGCGGTGATTTCGGAAATAAAAAAGGTTCGGCCGGATATTTTGTTTGCCGGATTGGGCGGTGGACGGCAGGAGAAGTGGCTGGCTAAATATCTAAAAGAATTAAATGTGCCGGTTTGCATGGGGGTAGGAGGAAGCCTTGATGTTGTTTCGGGGATTAAAAAACGCGCTCCGGTCTGGATACAAAAATTATATATCGAATGGCTCTACCGCCTGATAATGGAACCGTGGAGATGGAAAAGGCAACTGGCTCTGCCGAAATTTTTGTGGTATAGTTTTACAAGATGGAAGAGACGCTCCAAGATATAGATTTACCCGGCCTAAAACTTTTTCGCAAGGGAAAAGTGCGCAATGTCTTTGACTTGGGAGATAAACTGCTCCTGGTCGCCTCCGACCGCATTTCCGCCTTTGATTCGGTCATGCCCAATGGGATCCCGGATAAAGGGAAAATCCTAACCCAGATATCGCTTTTTTGGTTTGATTTAGTAAAAGATATTATTCCCAATCACGTCATTTCAGCCGATGTGAATGATTTCCCGATTGAACTTCAAAAATACAAAAAACAATTGGAGAAGCGCTCCATGCTTGGGAAAAAGGCCAAGGGAATTCCGGTTGAATGCGTGGTGCGCGGCTATCTCTCCGGCTCCGGTTGGAACGAATACCAAAAAAGCCGGACAATCTGTGGGATAAAACTGCCGGAAGGGCTAAAAGAATCTGACAAGCTTTCCGAACCGATCTTTACCCCGACCACCAAGGCCGAACAGGGGCATGATTTGAATATCACTTTTGACGAAGTGATCGATACGGTCGGGAAAGAGACGGCCGATTTCATCAAACAAAAGACGATTGAGGTCTATTCCGCCGCGGCGGAGTATGCCCTGAAAAAAGGGATAATAATTGCCGATACCAAATTTGAGTTTGGTTTTGTCGACAATAAAATAATTCTGATTGACGAGATTTTGACCCCCGATTCTTCCCGTTTCTGGCCGGCCGACCAATACCGCCCGGGGAGCGGACAGCCCAGTTACGACAAGCAATATGTCCGCAATTATCTGGTTTCAATCAAATGGGACAAGGAACCTCCCGCGCCAAAGCTTTCGGATGAGGTGGTAGAAAAAACGCGGGATAAGTATATGGAAGCATACAGGATGATAACGGGGAAGATTAATTTATAGCTTCTTCCATAATCTCGTCAGATCTCTTTTTCCGTGAATTATTCCCAATATTACAATCCGTGAATCTTCCAACAGATAAATTAATCGGTAGTCGCTTACAAATAATTCCCTTATCTTGGAAGTATCGAATTCCGGAACAACTCGTCCTCTTTCCGATAATTGACCAAGAGAATTAGCGGCATTGACGATGTCTTGTACAAAAGAGGCGGCGTAATAATGGGAATCCCTCGCTATGTATTCAGCAATGGATTCGAGATCTTTGACTGATTCCTGTGCCCAGACTACTTTTCTAGCCATTTGGACATCTTCTTTTCGACATCTTTTTGAGAGAGCAATCGTCCTTGTTCGGCATCTTCCAAACCGTGTTCAACCTTTTGAAGAACATAAAGGTGGTATTGCACATCTTCCAGAGAACAATCTTCCGGTAAACGGGTAAGGAGATTAGTTATTTCTTTTTTAATGCTTTGCATTTGTTCCTCCTTTTATATCTACAACTATAAATTAGTATACCATATAAATAAACGGGCATATGCTATAATTCCCTTGTGGAGAAAAAAACCAAAACAATAAAGATCGGTTCCCTCAAAATCGGCGGCGGGAATCCGATTTCGGTCCAGTCGATGACCAAAACCGACACCTCCGACGTTTCCGCAACCGTAAAACAAATAAAAGAGCTTGAAGCCGCCGGCTGCCAGATCGTCCGCTGCGCCGTAAAAAACGAAGAAGACGCCCTCGCCATCTCCAAAATAAAAAAACAGATCTCAATCCCTTTGGTCGCCGATATCCATTTTAATTATAAATTGGCGGTCATCGCCGTCAACGAAGGGGCGGACAAGATCAGGATTAACCCGGGAAATATAGGGGGAGGGGAGAAGATTAAAGCGGTCGTTGATGTCTGTAAAGAAGCAAAAATCCCGATCAGAGTCGGGGTAAATTCGGGTTCGCTTGAAAAAGATCTCCTCAAAAAATATAAGCATCCAACTGCCGAAGCTCTGGTTGAAAGTGCTTTGCGGAACGTAAAAATTCTTGAAAAACTTAATTTCAAAGATATTGTCATCTCGATTAAAGCAACCAGTGTCATAACAACGATAAAAGCTTACCGTCTTCTTTCCAAAAAGACCAACTATCCGCTCCATGTCGGCATCACCGAATCCGGAATCCCAAAGACCGGAATTATCCGCTCATCGGTCGGAATCGGCGCGATTTTGGCCGATGGGATAGGGGATACAATCAGGGTTTCATTGACCGGGAATCCGGTTGAAGAGGTGCGGGTCGGCTTTGAAATACTTAAATCGTTGGAATTAATCCGGCATGGAGTGACCATCATCTCCTGTCCGACTTGCGGAAGATGTAATTATGACGTTGAAAAGGTCGCCCTAAAGATTGAAAAACGGACCCGCCGCATCAAATCCCCCCTGAAAGTGGCAATTATGGGCTGTGAAGTGAACGGTCCGGGCGAAGCCGCCGATGCCGATGTTGGCTTGGCCGGCGGCAATGGAATTGGCATAATTTTCCGCTCCGGAGAGGTGGTCCGCCGCGTTCCCGAAGACGAAATGATTGATGCCCTCATTGACGAAATTGAGAGTTTTTCGCTCAAATAAGCTAAAAAATAACGCTTTTCTCGTTTTTCTCTCCATGATATAATCGATTTGAGGTGCAGAAATGATAGAACGTTATACAACGGAAAAGATGGGGAAGATCTGGTCTGAAGAAAATAAATTCCAAAAGTGGCTTGATGTCGAGTTGGCCGCTTGCGAGGCCTGGGCAAAGCTTAAAAAAATTCCGTCAAAATCACTAAAAAAGATTAAAGAAAAAGCCGCTTTTTCAATTGACCGGATCAACCAGATCGAAAAGACCGTTGACCACGATGTAATCGCTTTCTTGACTTCGGTGGCGGAAAAGGTCGGACAGGATTCCCGCTATATACACATGGGAATGACCTCTTCCGATGTCGTTGATACCGCTTTGTCGCTCCAGCTCAAAGAGGCTTCCGATATCATCATCGACAATGTCGAACGTTTTATCCTGGTTTTGAAAAAGACCGCCCGTAAACATAAAAATACTATTATGGTTGGCCGATCACACGGAATTCACGCCGAACCGACTACTTTTGGGCTGAAAATGGCTCTTTATATAGAAGAGATGCAAAGAAACCTGGTCCGTGTGCAGGAAGCCAAAAAGATAATTTCGGTCGGGAAACTCTCCGGCGCGGTCGGGACCTATTCCAATATCGATCCCCAGGTTGAAGCAATCGCCTGCGAGAATCTGGGCTTGACTCCGGTATCGGTCGCTTCCCAGGTAATCCAGCGCGACCGCCACGCCCAATTTTTAGCCGCTCTTGCCATCACGGCAGCCACACTCGAAAAGATTGCCACCGAAATCCGCGGCCTGCAGAGGACCGAGGTTGCCGAAGTCGAAGAGCCGTTCCGGCAGGGACAAAAGGGCTCTTCCGCCATGCCGCACAAGAGAAATCCGATCGTTTGCGAACGGGTTTGCGGGCTGGCGCGTCTGGTTCGCGCCAACTCGATGGTGGCTCTTGAAAATATCGCTCTCTGGCACGAGCGCGACATCAGCCACTCTTCAACCGAGAGGGTCATCCTTCCCGACAGCGCTATTTTGCTCGATTATATGCTTCAAAAGATGATCACGGTCATAAACGACCTGAAAATTTTTCCGGACAAGATGAGAGAGAACCTGGAACTGACCCGCGGGCGGATTTATTCCCAGCGGCTTCTGCTGATGCTGGCGGGGAAAGGATTAACCCGGGAAGAAGCCTACAGATTGGTCCAGGACGATGCCATGGAATCGTTAAAGACCAGCACAAACCTCAAGGTGCTGGTGATGGCAAATAAAAAGATTACCAAACATTTGAGCTTAAAAGAGATCGACAGCGCTTTCAGCACCGCCTATTATTTGCGCAACATTAAGTCGATTTTTAGGAAGCTGGGGCTATAAAATGGCTGATCGGAAAGTCAAAGTTTATATAAAGAACAAAAAGGGAGTGCTCAATCCGCAGGGAAAGACGGTTGAATCGGCGCTCCATTCTTTGGGCTATAAAAATGTTTCGGAGATGCGGGTCGGAAAATATATCGAATTTAGGATCCCGGATAAAAATGATGCCAAAAAACAGGTGGATGAGATGTGCCGGAAACTGCTGGCCAATCCGGTGATCGAAGAATATCGGTTTGAAATAGAATGAAATTCGGCGTAATTGTATTCCCCGGATCAAACTGCGATCAGGATTGTTTTCATGTCGTAAAAAATGTCATGAAACAGCCGGTTAAATACATTTGGCATGCCGAAAAGAAACTGGACAACTTTGACTGCCTTATCCTCCCCGGAGGCTTTTCCTACGGAGATTATTTGCGTTCCGGCGCGATCGCCCGCTTTGCCCCGATCATGGAAGCGGTCAAAAAATTTGCCGGCAGGGGAGGGCGGGTCATCGGAATTTGCAACGGCTTCCAGATCTTATGTGAAGCGGGGCTTCTTCCGGGGGCGCTCCACCGCAACAAAAACCTGAATTTTATCTGTAAAAACGTGCGGCTTAAAGTGGAAAACAACCATACTATTTTTACAAAACTTTATTCCAAAAATCAGATTGTAACGATCCCGATCGCGCATGCCGACGGGAATTACATAATTGATCCGAAAAGCAAGGGAAAATTCAAAGTTGTCTTTACCTACCATGGGGAAAACCCGAACGGTTCCGAAGAGAATATCGCCGGGATCATAAATAAGGCCGGAAACATCCTGGGAATGATGCCGCACCCGGAACGGGTCGCGGAAGGGATTTTGGGAGGGACCGACGGCCGGCTCCTTTTTGAATCCCTCTTGCAAAATGCTTAAACGCTCTCTGGCGTTTTTATTCCTATCCTTATTTTTTTTCTCCCCGCTTGAAGCAAAAGTCAAGATTATAACCGAAAAGGACTTGTCCGATATTGCCGTGATCGACGTCTGGGTCCGCGCCGGATCTAGGAACGAGTCCGCGGAAATAAACGGCATTTCACACTTTTTGGAGCACCTGATCTTTAAGGGATCAAAAAAATATAAGACCGGAGAGATGGATAAGCTGATCGAAGAGTGCGGCGGGATCGTCAATGCCGCCACCTCGAAGGATTTTACCCATTTTTATGTTACGGTCCCCAAGGAATATTTTTACCGCGCCGCGGATATCATGTCCGATTCGATTACAAATCCGCTCTTTCCGGAAGAGGAGATCGAAAAAGAGCGTAAGGTTGTCCTGGAAGAGATTTTAAGGAGCCAAAGCCAGCCGGACAACGAACTTTACGATCTAATTTACGCAAAATGTTTTCGCCTCCACCCGTATCATTATTCGGTTCTCGGAACCGTTCCTTCGCTTTTGAATATAAAAAAAGCTGATATCACAAACTACAAAAAGAAATTTTATGTTGATTCCAACATGACGGTTTTAGCGGCCGGAAATCTGCCCAATGACGCTGCCGGTTATTTAAGCAAAGCTTTTTCCGGCCTCCCGGGCGGGAAAAGGACCGAAAATCTCGAGGCGGAAACCCTTTTCCAAAATAGCCTGCTGGAAAAGAAAAAGAAGGTCAACAAAACCTATCTGGCGGTCGCTTTTTCCTCTCCATCGGCCCAAAGCCCCGACAGCTACACAATGGATGTCATTTCTATGATAATGGGAAGCGGACGCAACAGCCGCTTGAACAAAGAGCTAAAAGAAAATAAACAATTGGTCTGGAGTATCGGCTTTAGCTATCCGACCCCGATTGACCAGAATTTGGTCTTGATCTCCGCCGTTTGCGACGCCAAAAAAGTTGAAAAAGCGACCGAAGCGATCTTTACGGAGCTTCGCAAGCTGGCGACTCAACCGGTCAAACCGGCGGAACTTGAAAAAGCCAAGACCATAATCGAGGTCGATTATAAGGTTACACACTCCAATCCGCAGTCGCTCGCTTCCAATCTCGGCTACTTCGCGACGGTAATCAACGCGGAATACGAGAAGAATTATCTTGAGAATATTAAAAAAGTAACCGCCGACGATATCCTGCGGGTTACCAAACAATATTTTAGTTACTATACCATCGGGAGGATTATCGGTGAAAACTAGTATTGCGGCAATTATTCTAACTCTTTTGTTGGCGCAGGCCTCTTTTTCGTCGCTAATCGTGAAAGAACTGCCCGGAAGCGGACTGGTTGCCGTCTCTATTTTTATAAAGGCCTACGGTCCGGCCGCCGCTTTGACCGCCGGGATGCTGGATAAAGGGACCAAAACGCGCTCTGCCGATAAAATAGCGGAGGAGATTGAAAGTATGGGGGCTTCAATCGGAATAGAGAGCAATCCCGATTATACTGGCGTCTCCTTTTTATCGCTATCAAAGGATTTTCCAAAAGGGGCGGAAATTTTAAAAGATCTGCTTTCCAACAGTATTTTTCCTCAAAAGGAATTTACAAAAGAAAAAGCGGACGCGCTGGCGGAGATCAAGCAGGCAGAGGACAATCCCGACGCGATGGCTTACGACACTTTGCTTTCCATGCTTTATCCAAATCATCCCTACGGTCTCTCTTTTAAGGAGAAGGCCGCGTATGTGAAGCGCGTAACGCGGCAGGACCTGGTTTCATTTTACCGCCAATCTTATCGCGAGAAAAACATGGTTGTTGCTATCGCCGGAGATATAACCTCGGCTGAGGCGGCCAGATTTTTTGGCGACAGCGATAGGGGAGGCGACGGCAAAAATTCTTTGCCTTCGGTAAAAAGCAACCCTAAAGAAATCAACCGGACCATAAAAAATAAAAACCTGAAGGCAGACTGGCTACAAATTGGATATCTTGGAACCTCCGTTTTTGACGCCGACTATCCGGCGCTTAAGGTTTTAAGCTCAATTTTGGGTTCCGGGATGAGTTCGCGGCTTTTTGAAGAGGTCCGCAAGAAAAGCGGCCTGGTCTATTCAATCGGCGCTTTTTATCCGTCCCGGAAAGAAAAGAGCGACTTTACCGTTTATGCTATCACCGGACACGATAATCTCCAAAAGGTTAAAACTTTAATCTTTAATGAAATTGAAAAGATAAAGAAGACGCCGGTTACCGAAGCCGAATTAAATCATCATAAGCGCGCGATTCGCGGGAAATACGTGATACAACACCAGGAACTTTCGCGCAAGGCCTGGTTTCTCGGCTGGTTTGAAGCGGTCGGCCTCGGCGCCGCCATGGACCAAAACTATCCCAATCTAATTAACGCCGTTAAAATTGAAGATATACAAAGAGTAGCCCAAAAATACCTCAAGTACCCCAAAACGGTGGTTTTGACCGCTAACTAGAATCCCTGTTAATAACCTCATGTGGATAACCACGGCAATAGCTAGTTTTTGCCATAACAACAACTAAAAATAGCTATTCGTCACCCACCATATACTTGACATAAGATATATTATACGACATTGGACAACGGATAAAAACCAATTAAAAACCGTGCTATTTCGGCTGTTTTTGCTGTGCTTAAATTATCTGTGGACCGATTCACCGATACTGACACCGAGTGAATAGTTGCGGGTCGGATTAAAAAGATCGTCGGCCTGCAAGACCAGATCGACATAAGGATTTACCCCATGCGCGCTTCTAATCCTGACTTTGGGCACGTTCGGTTTCGGGTTGTTAATGTCATAAATATCGGTGCTCAAAAGCCAGGTCGGAGAACCGTACAGATCAAGGCCGCCGCCAAGTTGTGCGTTTATTACTCCCAGCTTAAGTCCCCAAAGCTTGTCAACTTTTTTTGAAAGATAAACATCCAGCAATCCGGGAGCCCTTCTGGTAGGCCCCTCCCCCAGTCCGAATCTCAAGAAATCACCCGGCCCCTGAACTATGTCGATATCGCCGCGAACTTCATTGGCGGTTGTCCCAAGCAGAACATCTCCCGATACTTTTACGTTTAATTTACCGAATGATTCGAAGAAATTATTGGCGGAAGATAAGGTTTTATGCGTTTCCGCGACGGTCCCTTTAACCGCGGATTGAAACTTGGGGTCGGTTGTTATCGCCATAATCCCGCGGTTGGTCGCCCGAAGTTCTTCGGTCAATTGCTTAATATCCTTTGCCACCTGGTCTGCGGTAATAACCGCGCTGGCAAAAGCGTTTTGCAGCTTCGGATCACCAACCAATTTCAAGACATTTTGCAGGATTGCCCGCGTCTCTTCAAGGTTCTTTGCTCCGATATCTATAAAATCAACGATTCCGGCGGTTGAAATGCCGTTCAACTCTCCGCCTTCGCTGTAAAGCTGATCGGAAACCCCCGGCCTTATTTCAAGATACTTTAAGCCGACCAATCCGTCAAAACCGACCCGCAGGGTTGAATCCGCCGGTATTTTGAGCCCTCTTTTTACGCGCGCAAAAACCTTGATATCATACGGCGTCGGATCGATATCCATAACTTTTCCTACATTAAAGCCGCGATAGCGCACTTCGGAACCGATCGTTAGCCCCTCAATATTCTTAAAGGACCCGGTAAGCTTATAGCCGCTGCTGATTAAAAAAAGTTCGCTCTTCCAGCTGACAATGATCGCCAAAGCGATCAACGCGCTTAAAGTGATCAGTCCGACCTTCCCCAATGTAGAAATTTTCATTTAAATCTCCTTTCCGGCCTCCAAAAATTGTTTAACCACCGGTCGATCGGAATCAATCAGCTTCCCCCGATCAAGCATTATAATACGAGTGGCGGTCCTAAGTATAGTGGTTACCTGGTGCGTGACAATAACGGAAGTTGCGCCGGTCTCTTTCGCGATTTTGTTGATCAGTTTTTCAATTGTAATTGAAGTCAAGGGGTCCAGGCCGGTGGTCGGCTCATCGTATAAAATAATTTTTGGGTCAAAGGCCAGCGCCCGGGCGATTGAAACCCGCTTCTGCATTCCGCCGGACAACTCGGAGGGCATAAGATCATCTTTACCGCTCAAATCAACCAGCTCCAGTTTTCGCGCGACAATCTCTTTGATCTCCCGTTCGCTCTTATGAGTATGCTCGCGCAGGGCAAAAGCGACATTTTCTCCAACCGTTAAGGAATCAAAAAGAGCGGAAGATTGGAAGACCATCCCGATTCCCTGGCGTAATTTTATCAGGCCTTCTTCCTCCAGTTTGTGGACAATTTTACCGTCTATTTCAATCTCGCCTCCGGTCGGATTTTCCAGCCCAATTAACAAACGAAGCAAAGTGCTCTTGCCGCAGCCGGAAGGTCCAATCACCGCCAGCTTCTCCCCCTCTTTAATTTCAAGGGAGATCCCATCAATCACAAAGTGATGGTTAAATTTTTTAGTTAAGTTTTTTATTTTTATCATTTAAAAAATAAGACCGACAAAAAATAATTTAAGATAAATAAAGCGATCAAACAGGCGACTACGGAACCGGTCGTCGCTTCCCCCACCCCTTTGGCCCCGCCCCTGGTATTTAACCCTTTATGGCAGGCAATGATTGCCAAAACCACGCCAAAAACCAGCGACTTGATGATCCCGCCAAAGACATCCCATAATTTCAAAAGCTGCTGCGCCGAGTTCATGTAATCAATCGCGTTGATCTTGATCGCATAAACGGCCACCGCGTAGCCGCCAAAAAAACAGACCATATCCGCCAGAATAGTCAAAAGAGGCATCATCAGCATACAGGCCCAAAAACGGGGAATGACCAGGTAACGGATCGGATTGCTCCCCAGGGCGGAAAGGGCGTCAATCTGCTCGGTTACTTTCATCGTCCCGAGTTCCGCGGTGATGGCGGAGGCGACCCGGGCGGAAATGATGATCCCGCTCAAGGCCGGAGCCAATTCCCTGGCTACCGCGATCGCCATAACGCCGCCGACAAATTTGCTGGCGCCGAATTTTACGAATTCGGTCGCAACCTGGACCGCGAAGACCATCCCGACAAAAGCGGCGCCGATTAGGGCGATCGGAAGAGAATCGACTCCCATCTTTACCATCTGTTCGAGCGTCAGATCCACCCTGGTTTTTCCCTTAAAAATATTCGAAAGGGTTGAGGTAAAAAGAAGGGTTATCTCTCCGGTCTCCTCCAAAAAAGCGGCAACCGACTTTTTTATTTCTTCAAGCATTGTAAAATTGCCTCCGGGACCGCTTCGGCAACATCCGTCGCGATCAAACCGTGGATTCCCTTTTGTTTTACCGCGAGATCTCCCGCCAGCCCGTGGAGATAAACTCCCAAAATGGCCGCTTCGTAGGGAGAGGTTCCCTGGGCGATAAAAGAAGCGATAATTCCGGTTAAAACGTCCCCCATCCCGCCGCTGGCCATCCCCGAATTTCCGGTCGTATTAACGTAGAATTTTCCGTCGGGGGTAGCGACAACCGTCCCTGCCCCTTTCAAAACACAGATGACCCCCCATTTTTTTGCCGCATTCTTGGCGGCGGCAACCCGGTCGGCTAAAATAGCATCGATTGAAACGGCCAATAGCCGGGAGAGCTCTCCGGGATGCGGAGTTATTACCGCCGAGGACTTAAAACGCATCAAAATGTTCGGGTTTTCGGAGATAGAATTCAAACCGTCGGCGTCGATCACGATCGGCTTGTTCCACCCGGTGATTTTTTCAAGAATGCTTGAGAAAGAGAGCCCCGGTCCGATCGCTATGACATCGGATTTTCCGGCCAATTCCAAAATTTGCGGGACGGTCCGGTCGCTGATCAAGCCGCGGATATTTTCCGCCAGGCCGTAAGTAATTGATTCCGTAACCGCGATATCAATTAAACCGGAGATGCTTTTAGGGGCGGCAATTTTTACCAGTCCCGCGCCGGAACGAAGCGCACCTTTGGCACAGAGTATCGCGGCGCCGGACATTCCGGGAGAACCGGCAATAATAAAAACTTCACCGCAGTTCCCCTTGTGGGCATTGACCGCCCGACAGGGTAAAAGGCTTCGGTAATACTCTTTTTGTTTTATTTTAGCCAAGGTATTTTGCTATTTTTTGGAGCAGATCGGCCGGTTGGAACGGTTTCGAAATATAATCGAGAGCTCCGGCGGCGAAGGCCTTCTTAATTACTTCACCGTCTTCATGAGCCGTCAGCATGATGAACTTGGTCCCTTTTTTCAATTTCTGGGCAACGGCAAAGCCGTCGATATCGGGCATGACGATATCAAGAAGAATAAGGTCCGGGTTTTCTCCCGCCTTTTTGATCGCCTCGGCTCCGTTCTTCGCTTCAATCACCTGGTATCCTTTGGCGGTCAGCAAGTCCTTGATGATTTTCCGGTTTGGATCCTGGTCGTCGGCTACAAGAATTTTTTTAGCGGACATAGTTTACTCCTTTCTTGGTTGGCAATATTATAGCATACTGGCGTAAATTTACGCGTTCACCAGATTACTCGCATCCCTATAATGCTCGTAAACAAAGTTATAAACTTCGATTTTCTTTATTTCACAATCTTGCTCTGTATAAGTTGGTTCCGGCAGTTTTTCATACAAAAGATCAGAAATGGTAGTTTTGACTCCTGCCCTATTTGGCTCAAAATCTCGCCAGTGAGAAACCAAAAGCGGCTTGAGATTTATAAGCAATTCATGAGATGTACCTTTTATGCAAGCAACTTCATCGGGATTGAGATTATCTTTGATAAGCAGATCAAAAATCGCTAACTCCTCTTCGGTCATGTTTTCTCTGGCAGCGCGTTGTTCTTCTTCACTT